>Ga0209082_1000018_pt1 | contig 130843 bp, 109 predicted proteins | sample ColdCreekSource_FD_184127 | JGI IMG/M metagenome (GOLD analysis project Ga0209082, IMG submission 184127) | Groundwater microbial communities from Cold Creek, Nevada to study Microbial Dark Matter (Phase II) - Cold Creek Source (SPAdes) (version 3) | ecosystem: Environmental > Aquatic > Deep... | reverse complement strand
AACTGGCGGGTGGTTACGCCTGCGACGGTCTCGAAGCCGCCTTCGATCGCACCTGGAGGCGGGCCGTTGCGAATGTTGATGCTGGTCCACACGGCGCAGGCGCGCGCCGGCTGCATCGGTTGCGCCATGCCTGCTGCGCCGCCTGTGCCAGCTGCCGATGCTGGCGTGCCAGCTCTGCCGCCGCTGGCTCCGCCGCTCATAGCTGCGTTGCCTGAACGGCCGCCGCTAGAAGCGGCAGTGCCCGCGATCCCCGTGCGAACATCCGCGCCGGAGTCTCGCGCGGGTGGGTCGTCACTGCCGCCTGCGTCGAGCTGCTCGCTCGCGCCGCCGTCGTTGGCTGCGGCTGGGGCTGCTGCGTCGCGCGCCTCACGGACACTCGCGTGTTCTTCGATCCGGAGATCGGGGACGATGCACGCCAGCGACAGCAGCGCCATGGAGCAGAGCGCTGCTCGCCCGAGGGACAGATTCATAGCGCGTTGGTCCGCGCGGTAAACGTAAGGCCTCCCGGCGCGATCCCGAGCGTCATGGCGGGCTTGTCATCGCGCGGTGTGGTCAAGATCAAGACCACGCCGGAAGCGACAGCGATGCCGCCGATGATCCAGGAGATGTTTGCGCTCGTGGCAAACGTCGACGCTTGACCATGCAGCGATTCGATGCGCTGACGCGCGACGCTGTCGCCGGATTCGATGGCGCAGACTCCGCGAGCGAGATCGCAGTCGCCAGCTAGCTCAGTGACCCTGGACGTGCCCAGCAGGCCGAACAATGCGCCGAGCCCCAGTCCCACTGCGCCGGTCCCGAGCGCGACGTAGCCAGCGATGCGTTGCAGCGAGGCCGACGAGCTGCGCGCAGCATCCGTAGGTGCGACCCACGCTTCTGCGGGTGCGGCGACCTGCGCCTGCGCCTTATTCTGCGGCTTGAGCAGTGGCACCACGATGCCGCGCTTCGCCGGGACGCCGATCTTGAACGGTTGCTCCCAGATCTCGCGTCCGGGTGCGCTCGCTTGCAGCACGTGATCCCCGGGCTCGATCGCAAACGGGCGATTCCATTGTGCGCGGCCTATCGGCTCGCCATCGAGCACGATCTTGAGCTCCGGTGATGGATCGGCCGGGCGCAGCTCGAGCAACGCCAGGCGGTTCTCCAAGCTGCTCGCTCGGTCGCGCGCGATCTTCTCGCGCGGCTCGTTCGTACCCTGCTGGTTGCGGAGCGCTGCGAGCTCAGCCGCGGCCTGGAAGGTGCGATACGCGGATGCGACCTGGCCGAGCTTTTCGTAGCAATGGCCGAGGTGCAGCTGTGTGCCGAGCTGCGGATCGAGCTTTTGGCTCTGCTCGAGCTTGGGACAGGCGGGCTCGTACTTGCCATCTTCCATGAGCTCGCGCGCTTCATCGAAGAGCTGGACGGCCGGGGTTTCAGCCGCTTGTTCTGCGTGCACGCGCGGGGTTTGAGCGAGCGCGAGCGTGATGATCAACGAAACGATGGGGAGGCGGGGGGTCACAGTCGTCCTCCGAGAGAATCGAGCTCTGAGTCTTTGGCTTTGGGTGCAGCTGCGGGCGGCGCGACCGGCTTGGCCTCGGTTTCCGGTTTCGGCTCTGCAGCTTTTGGCAGTGCGCTGGCTGCTGCAGCTGCTGGCGGCCGAGGTTTCGCAGGAGCGTCTGCCTTAGTCGCGGGCACTGCGGCTGTTGCTTTTGCCGTAGGCTCCGGGGTTGCCGTCTTGGCCTTGGGCGCCGAAGCTTTCTCCGCCGCGGGCGCGGTGGCCTGCGCTTCCGCTACTGCGGCTGCTGCAGCGGCTTTCTCTCCCGCGGGCGTTGCGCCTTGCGCCGTTGCTGCAGGTGCGGTCGTTGGCTCGACCGGCTTCGCGCTGCGCGCTGAATCGTCAGCTATCTCAGTGAGCGCCTTTGCCGCGTGCGACGCGACTTCAGCCTTTGCCGAAGACGAAGCCTTGAGCGGCGCACCCGCACCGGTCGGAAGGGCATCAAGGACAGTGCTTTGTGCGGGCCGTTCGAGCGCTTCAGCCGTCGCAATGCTCGGCACCTGCTCGTCGGCTTGCGCGGCTTGCGTACGCGTCTCCTCAGCTTTTGGTTGCACGATAGACGCGTCGCGCGTGTACATACCCCAACTCAGCGCGCCGATCGCAGCCGCGCCAACCAGCGCAGCGCCCCCGATCCACAACGCGCGCTTTGGCACGTTGCCGAACGCTAGCAGGCTGCGCTCAGGTCCCACGCCGCGCAGCCGCGAGTGCGAGCCCAGCGCAGTGATCGCAGTGCTGATCGTCAGCGGCGTGATGCGCGCCCTCGGCGTAGAAGTGTGTGTCGCCTGCAAAATGCGCTCGGCGCGCTCCGCATGAGCGAGCGCACGACTCGGACCAAACGGCGCGAGCGCACGCGCGAGCTCTGCGACGTTGGCAAAGCGCTGCGAGCGCTCTTTGTCGAGACAGCGCGCGATCGCTTGCGAAAGCTCGACCGGGACCTCCGCTCGCGCTTCGGACAACGGAGTCGGCGTCTCAGTCGCGATCTTCACCGCGAGATCAGCGAGGTTGTCCGCGGAAAAAGGCACGTGGCCGGACAACAGCTCGTACAGGATCACGCCGAGCGACCAGATATCGCTGCGCTCGTCGGCCAGCCTGCCAGAGCGCATCTGTTCGGGCGACATGTACAGCGGCGTTCCGAGTGTCGTTGCGGTCGACGTCAGCCGCGGATCAGTCTCAGTCGAAGCGCGCGAGATCTTAGAGATGCCGAAGTCCAGCAGCTTCACGGCCATCAAGCCATCGCTACGCTGCACACAGAACAAGTTCGATGGCTTGAGATCGCGGTGAAAGATGCCGAGAACATGCGCTTCGGCGAGCGCTTCACATGCTTGCAGCACCAGCTCCACGGCGAGCTCGATCGCGAGCGGACCGTCTGTGCGAAGCTGTGCCTCGAGATCATTGCCGTCGAGGTACTCCATCACGATGTACGGCGTGCCGTTCGCGAGCCGGCCGAGATCGTTCACCCGTGCGACGTATTCACTCTTGATCTTCGATGCCGCCCAGGCCTCGCGCATGAAACGGCTCAGCGCTTCGGCGCTCGCCTGGGTCGAGCCATCGTTCAGCAGGACTTTGATCGCGACAGGCTCGCTCAGATCGACGTGTTCCGCCGCAAACACCGCGCCCATGCCGCCCGAACCAAGCATGCGGCCGATGCGATAGCGGCCGGCCAGCATGGCACCGGGCTGAATGTCAGGGGGCAGCTTCAGCTCAGGCTTCGTGCCCATCGTGCCGATAATGGCTCCGCTCATGCGGGCACCCCTCGGACGCGCGCCCAAGGAATCAACGCAGCTGTCGGCTTCCAGAAATTCACGTTTTGCACTCGATTCGGGCGCCAGCCTACCACGTGATACGACGTGAGGCCGCCCAGAAACAGGCGCCAAATGCAGCCTCGGCTTGTGAGAAAGTTCTGTTGCAGTCGACGGATCCGAGCGCGCGCAGAGGAGGAAGGTTGCTCGCTATGTGTTGTCAGCTTCCAGTCACGTCGCGCAACACAGACAGCCGTATCGCGGATGCCCAGCGCGTCACGTAAACGCGTGAGCAGCGCGAGATCGCTCGTTTGTAGGTGAAACGCTTTGAGCCTGCCCCGCGGCCCGGGTTTACGCCCCACAGCGCTCTGCCAGCGCTGCGTATTGGCGCCCGATATGCCACGAAAGCTAGGTGGCAGCGTCGTCGCGACGCTGCGCGGCCAATGACTTCGCCCAAATCGTGGGGTAGCACGCGGGTTCACTAACGGCGATCTGCGCTTGTTGCTCAGATCCGGGCTCGGCGCTGGTCGGTGTCGTGTCCGATCGTAGAAAGTTTAGTGTTTTCGGCAATTTACGAAGCTCGGCGGCGCTGACGCTTGGACCAGCGTGACGACCTGGTCGCGCAAGAGCCGGAACACGCGTTCGCGTCGAAGCGCGACACCCGGCCATGGAGCTGAAGATCGCGGCGCGTGCCATGTTTGCGCTATGGCCGCGGCGAGCTGCTGCGACACCAGGCTGATCGTGTCGCGCTGTGCTCGCCGCTGCGCGCGGCATTTTGTCGTTCGGTCACTGTGCTGCGAATGTGGGGGCAAGTGCTCGCGAGCAAAAGCTTAGACGTGTCACATGACACAAAGTCCGCGACGCGCCGTACACTCTGAGTGCCATGACAAACAACACACGATATCGAAATGCATCGGTTCGGAGTGTCAGTATGTTCGGCTGCACAACGTTGGTGCTCATCGCATTTGGTTGCGCGGGTGCCATCGGTTCCGAAGAAACACGCGCGCCTGCAGCCAGTGCAGGTGACGAGCCGCCGCCGGCCGCGGCACCGCAAGTTCCGGAAGAAGAGTTGAAACCCGCGCGAGGGCGCATCGTCGTCCAGGCGAAGTGTGCTGGAAAGTCTGTCGTCGCTGTGGGCAAGATGCCGATCGAACGTGGTTTCATCGTCGACTTCAAGATGGGCCAGGAGATCAGCGCTGAGGTCGGCACGCGCCACATCGAAGTGACGCTCGACGACGACTCTGCACTGATAGACAGGCCCACGCTGCAAATCGAGGTGCCGGTTGAAGAACGTAAGACCAGTCAGGTCGAAGCGGTCTTCCCTTGGGCCAAGGTGCAGCTCAATGTGCTCGTAAACGGCACCGTCCAGCCGCGGACGAGCGTCAAGCTGATCCGCAAGGGAGAGGTGGTGGCCGAGGTCAAATCGAGCGGACCTCACTTCCTCGTATCGCCCGGGAGCTACGAAGCTGACGTGCAGCTAAAAGCGAAGACCGTGCGCGTCAAAGGCCTCGTGTTCTTCGAAGGCACCGAGCAAGTGGTGCCTGTGCGCGTAACGCGCTAACGCCAAACGGCATGAGCTCAGGGCAGTGTTCCATCACTGCCCTGAGCCAGCCGCTCTACCCGGCCAACCCGACCAGGGCGGAGCTCGAGATGTCTACGCGGTCGATGTTCGTGTCAGCGAGCGCATCAAGTCGCGCGCGTGCTGCTTGGAGCTGATCGTTCAGCGGTTGTGCGGCTTGATCCTGTGCGCTGAGCGTTTCAGCGGCTCGCTCAGATTGTGCTCGATAGGCGTCCAACGCTCGCTCGCTGACGGCTCGGTCCGTTTGGATCCGCGCGTCCTGTGCGTCTCGCGCGTCCTCGGCCCGCTCGGTCTGTCGATCTTGACGCGCAGCTTCAGCTGCCTGCGCTTGATCCTGGGCTACGACACGCTGCGCGTCTCGCTCAGCTTGGATCTCCTCCGCTTGCACTCGCACCTGTTCAGCGCGTGCAGCGTCTTGCTGCGCGACGATCTCCGAAGCATCACGCTCCTGCTGAAATTAGGGGCACGCGGAACGACCACGCTCGCGCTGCACATTCGCAACATGTGCAGCCATGAGCGGCCACAGTGGCAATCTCACCGCGTAGGCTCGTTGCCCCACACAAGCATGTCGGATACGTGGGCCGTGATGCGTTCAGTCGTGCGGTACCTGAGCGCGCTGGGATCGAACGAGTAGTCGTTGGTCTCGTCGAACGGCAGATACGGCGTGGTGTGGAAGTGCAGCTGAACGTCCACGCTCTCGCCGGCTGCCAGTTCGCCTTGGCCCGCACTGTTGAAGGTCACTTCCAAGTAGCCGAGCGTGCCGCTGGTAGCGACGAAGCGGCTCTGCGCGCGGATGGCCCGCCCGCTCGGCTGCGTGCCTGCATAGGACACTTCAGCCACGCAGCTGTCGGGGCAGCGCTCGGCGTGCTCGTTGTCGATGTAATAACGTAGGCTGAGCTCGCGCAATGAGACGTATTCCCCATCGCTTGCGTTGCTCACGCGGATGAACGGCCGAATGCTGCTGTCATTCGCGATGGCATCGTTGGCTTGGTATTGCACGGACAACGAATACGGCGGCTCGATCGGGGCTGCGTCTTGCGCGGCATCTGCAACGCCAGCGTCAGCGCCTCGCGCGGAGACGGGCTTCGCAGCCGGGGTTGTGGGCTCGCCGACCTCAGGCGTTGTGGACGCAGTCTGCGCCGATCCTGAAGGCTTGCACTCGGAAGGCCACGTGCCGAAGCTGCGAGCGGCAATGTCGAAGGTTAGCCCGGCGCTCGCGTAGCGCGGGCTCACCGCATCGACCACACACCAGACCTCTGCGGCGCCGCTCGCGATGCCTCCCCCGCTGTCCCACTCGAAAGCGCTCAGAGTGCCTCGGGCGCTGATCATTTGGCCGCGAGCGAGCGCCGAGAACGCAGCTGCTAGCTGCGGCTCGTGCGTCTCGACCTGGAGCTCGCCGCCAGTCAGCCGCCTTAAGCTTTGCGCGAGCGCCGGTCCGGAGCCCTCCTGCGTGCCAGGTACTGATGCCGCGAGCGCGTAAGCGATCACGAACACCGCGTCGTAGGCAGTCGCCGCTTCCACGCCCACCGGCTCAGCGGCACCGTTCGAGAAGCGCAGCCTGTAATCGCTAAGGAATTGCTGATGGCTCGGCTCTGCAGCGGCGATCGCCGTCGCGCCGACTCCGTGCACCCTCGTTATCAGCTCCGTGCGCTCCGAGATCAGCTCGAGCAGCTCGGCGCCTTTTGAGGCGTCAGTCAGCAAGTACTCCGGCCGTTGCACCGCTTGCCACGCATATTCGAGCGGGGCCATGATTTGTGTCACCAGCTCGCCCATGCCGATGGTGATCATCACATCCGGTGCAAACGCGACGAGGCGTTCCACGAGCTCTTGCTGCGCTTGTGCCTTGGGGTCGTAAGACTCGATGCTGACAAGTGCTTGATTGTCAGCATGCAGCAGCCCAACACCACCCCAGCTCGCGCGCTCGATAGCCGCCCGCCAACCGCGGCCGAACGCGTCGTCTCGATGCACGACGCTCAAGCGCAGCGGACGCGCGCCGCGCGTTTGCCTGAGCTCAGCTTCGAGCTCGGCGAGCGCGCGCATCAGGAGCGGCATACGTTGATGGTCGGTGGGCACGAGCGACCAGGAGTCCTGCGCCTCGACGATGCTGTCGACCGTATTGTTCGGCCCGATCGTGAACAGCTGCGCGTTCATAGCTGCCGCCGTCAGCAGCTCGAGCATGTCGTCGCTGCTGTCCGGTCCGATCACCGCACTCAGCTCGGCTCGGCCTTCCAGCTCGCGCAGAGCGCTCGCAGCGCTCGGCCCGGTCGCCGTGCTCAGCGTGAGCGTGCGTTTTCTGCCTGTGCCATCCGGCACGCCGCCAGCTTGATTGATGACATCAACGGCCATGCCGGCGCCGTGTTGTCTTTGTGCGACGCGGTCCTCGAGCGCCGAGATCATGCCGATGGTGAAGGTCTGCGGGCGTGCTCCGCTGTCAGGTTCTTCGTGCTCGGTAGCTGCGTCGGCCGTCTGATAGTCGTGCAGACCTAACACCAAGTCACAACCAGCGAGACAGCATACGCATACAACACAAAACGCTCGGGCGAAGTACAGCATAAGAAGGAGCTAAGACAGCGCCTGGACGAGTATACCCGCTCGCTTTGTGGCCACAACCGCGTTGTTTGCTCGAGCGCTCGTGGCGTTTTCAACAGGATGACAGTTGTGGCCAAAACGCTGTTTGATGGGTTGGACACAACTTTTCTGCCTCGCATCACTGCACGATGAAAGCCTTCGAACAGAGCGCGAAATCGTACATGCGTCTGAAGGTTCGCAGCCGTTGGCAGCAGCAGCTCAGTTAAAGAAGAGCGCTGTCACTTTGGGTCAGTCAGCCGCGTCAGCTCGGCGCGCGCCGAAGCCAGCGCCCGTTCGGCATCGCGTGCCGCCGCGCTCGCTTCAGTGCTGTGACTGCGCTGCGTGCGCAGCGCCGCCTCCTGCTGTTTGAGCTGCGCGCTGCGCGCTTGGAGCACCCGTTCCGCCTCACGCAGCTCGCTGCGAGCACGTTCGAGCGCGGTCTCTTGCTGCGCGAGCTCGGTCTGCACTTGGTCGGCGAGCTTGCGTGCTGCGTCGGCCTCTTCTTCGCGCTTGCGAACGTTGGCGCGTACCCGTGACAGCCGTGCGGGATCGGGGCCAGTCGGCTTGGGCGTTGCCGCTACTAGCGGCAGCGAAGCCTGGGCGGGTGGGCCGCTGCGCTCGGGCTCGGGTTCGGGTTCGGGCTCGGGCTCGGGCTCGGGCTCGGGCTCTGCTGCTGTTAGCGGCCGGGAGCTCGTGAATCCAACCGCTGTCACCGCAGCAAAGCCGCTGGCCTCGAGCTCGTGTGTCATCCGGCCGGGCGGCTCGTCGCCAGCGCCGGAGAGCCAAGCTTTGAGTGTGGTCTCGATCTTTCGCAAGTCGACGCTGCTGATGGGCAGTCCCGCCTCTGCAGCATCGCGCACCGCAGCATCGAGCGTTGCCTGGATCGCACGCCGCTGGGTCGCAACCGCGGCCGAAAGCTCGCTCGGCCCCACGCCGTCGCGCGCATGCAGCGCTGCCAGCGCAGCGGTCGCACGCCGCGCGGACTCCAGTAACTCCGGCTTGTGGAACCACAGCTGATTGATCGCCCATGCCGGAGGAGAAGGGCGCTTGAGCTTCTTCACCAGCTCCGCAGCCGCGCGATCCCCTGCCTTACGCAGCTTGGTCGCAAGCGCGTCGCGCGCTCCGACATGGGCAGCTGGCGGCTGCCGGAATAATTCATCGAGCTCGGCGTCGAGCAGGCCTGTGGGCGGAGGCACGGGCTCTGAGATAACACGGCTCTGGCGCCCAGAACCAGCTGACCTCATCGGTCGCAGGCGGCGTAACGTCGGTAGAGATCTTTGCGCACGTAGAGTGGCGAGCTGGATTCTTCGATCACCCGCACGTAGCCCTTGATGCAGGCGCTGCGCTGGATCTCCTCGTTCAGCCCGACGTACACGCGGTGCGGCAGAAAAAGGCCTTCAGGGCGGTCGCGTTGGCAGGCACTGTCAAACGACACACGCCGAAACAACCAGTCAGGACTGAGCAGGCCCGCGAGGTCGGTCACCGTGCCGTGCTGGAAGCGCAGCCCGACGACGCCGACCTCCGAGTGATAGACATGGATGGCATCGCCGAAGCATGCGCGCAGCGTATCGAGCCCGTTGAAGACTGAGTAGCGCGCCTGGTGCACCGCGAGCATCGAGCGGTCGCTGCGCAGCAAGCGGCGAGTCGGCTGGAAGCCGTCAAGACACGCCGCTGCCGCCAACAGCAGCACAAGCGCGGGTGCGACGGCACGCAGGACACCTCCTTGTGGCACCAGCAGCACGTACACGCCCGCGATCGTCCCCAGGACATAGTAGACGGCTGTGAGGTTGTCATCGGAGATCAAGTCACCCATAGGCAACAGCTGCGCTTCGTACAGTGCAGCCACGAGCAGCAAGTACAGCGCAGCCGAAGCGAAGCGCCAGCGTGAGCCCGCGTGCGCCTGCTCGCCGCGGCTGGCTGCGAGCACCAGGTGAGGCAACGCAGGTACGTAAAATCGGCCGTGCATGCCCATGATGTCGATGGTCGTTACGAAGTGGTAGAGCACGAACGCGAGCAGCGAACCCAGCAGCACGGAGTTCCACGCATCACGGCGCGCCAGCGCGAGCAAGCCGAGCGGCGCGGCCGCCCACACAAATACACTGAAGCGTTGCTGCGAACCGAGCCGAGAGACCTCGAGGAACTGCGCGTCGTACGGCGAGTAGGCGCGCTGCTTGGCGTAAAACGGCAGTGGCAGCGCCGTGCCGTACCCGAGCCGGAACACCACGAGACACAGGGCGATGGCGCCCGCGATCAACAGGCCACCTTGCAGCCAACGGCGGCGTTCTCGGTGGCTCGCGAACAGCCACACGGGGACACTCAAGAGCAGCGTGTCCGGGCGCGCGAGCCACAGCACGACGCACAAGCAGGGTGCGAGCGCCCAGTGCCACTGCACCACGCGTCCGGGGGCAAGCACGCTCAGAAACAGCGCGAGCAGCGCGAAGACAAACGCCGTCTCCATGCCCGACAGCGCGCAAAACAGCATGACAGGCGAACAAAACGCGAGCAGCGCAGCGGTGCGCGCCTGGTAGCGCCGTGCGCTGTCCAGCATGATCGCGAGCCCGAGAACGAGCGCCGCTGCGAGCAGCACACGCAGCACCGAGAGTGTACGCATGCGCGTGACTGCGGTGATCAGCGTCACGATCAGCTGATGCAGCTGCGAGGTGTTGCCGTAGACCGGCCCCTCGGCAGGGTTCCAAGCGAACACGCCATGGTCGAGAAAGCTCAGCGCGAAGCGCTTGAAGAAGTACGAATCGTCGTACGGCGGTCGGTCGCTGCCCTGGGCTACGAACAAACAGATGAGCGCCGCGTACCCGCCCACCCACCAGCGTTGCGCGGTGGTCGGCTGCCCTGACAAGGTTTGCGACATGCGCCGCAGTCTACAATCCCACCCTGCGTTGCGCGAGCATCCCAGCGCGGCTTTAGCGGCTCAACACAAACGACTGCTTGGCCTGGGCATCGAAGCCGAGAGCGGCATAGAAAGCGTGTGCGCCCGAGCGGTGCCCAGATGCGAGCATGATCTTGTAGCAGCCTGCTTCCGCCTTCACTTGCGAGCTGCCGCGCGGTCGCTTTGCCGATGCCTTCACTGCCGTCAAGCTTGTTCGAGCGCGCCCCGCGCCGCACGCTATCACTCGACAATCTGCACGCGGAAGCGCCGACCTTTGATCCGGCCGTTCGAGAGCCCGCGCTCCGCCTTCTTGCTCTTGTGCTTGACCACGGCGACGTACGAGAAGTTGTCGTGGATCTCGATCTTGCCGATGTCGTCGCCAGCGAGCCCACCCGCTTCGCCCGTCAGTGCGCCCAGGATGTCCGATGGTCGAACCTTCTGCTTGCGCCCGCCCGAGATACGCAGCGTCTCCATCGCTGCGTGCTGAGCTTCGGCAGCTGGGGGCGGCGCTGCATCGAGCGTCAGCCGCACGATCGAAATCCCGTGCGCCTGTTCGATCGCCGCGATGCGCTCTTCTTCCCGCTTCGTCACGATCGAAAAGGCCGCGCCCTCCCGACCCGCACGGCCGGTACGCCCGACGCGGTGCAGATAGATATCGAAGCGCGTTGGTAGATCGAAGTTGACCACCAAGTCCAAGCCCGCCACATCGATGCCGCGCGCAGCGACATCGGTCGCGACCAACACGCGCGTGCTCGCGTTGCGAAATTTCGCCAGCACCAAGTCCCGATCGCTCTGTTGCAGCTCGCCGTGCAGCTTGTCCGCGCTGATCCCGGCCTCTGCGAGCGCGGCGCATATTTCATTCACCGTGGCGCGCTGGTTGGCGAACACCAGCGCGGCCTCGTGCGCGTGCTGCTGGAGCAGCTGAGTCAGCGTCGCGAGCTTGTGCGCTTGCTCCACCAGCACGTAGCGCTGCGCCACAGCCGGTCGCTCCGGCGCTTCCGCCTCGATGGTGATGCGCTCTGGGTCGCGCTGGTACTTCGCGCTCAGCTCCACCACGGAGCGCAGGAACGTGGCCGAGAAGAACACGGTCTGCCGCGTGCTCGGCGTGTGCTCGAGGATCTGCTCCATGTCCGCCTGAAAGCCCATGTCCAACATGCGATCAGCTTCGTCCAACACCAGCGTGCTCAGCTCTTGCAGCTGCAAGCTGCCGCGCCGCAAGTGGTCGAGCACGCGCCCCGGTGTGCCTACTACGCAATGCACGCCACGCTCGAGCGCGTGCACCTGGGCGCGCACGGGTGCACCACCCGTCAGCGTCACTACCTGCAGCCCAGCGTGCCGCCGGCCGAGCCTGCGCAGCTCGCGCGCGACCTGCGCCGATAGCTCGCGCGTCGGACACAACACGAGCACTTGCAGCACACGACGGCGGTCGAAGCGCATGCGTTCGAGCACCGGCACACCAAACGCCGCGGTCTTGCCGCTGCCCGTCTGCGATTGGCCAATCAAATCGCGGCCCTCCAGCATGAGCGGGATGGCTCGAGCTTGGATGGGCGTGAGCTTGGTGTAGCCAAGCTCTTCGAGCACGGACAACAAGTCGGCAGACAACGGCAGCGTACGATAGTCACTCATGGCTGCGCGGAGATTATGCCCCGTGCGTCCGAAGCGCTCGCGGAAAAGTGAGGCAACCGCGAGGCATATGACGGAATGCTTTGTGCGTGGCCCGGCGCGGAGGCTTGCGATGGACATTCAGAAGAAGAACATCAGCCAACAAGGACACCAGCAAGGCCGCGCCGGCGTGATCTACCGTGTCCGGTACGCGGGCGACAAATAGTCAGACCCAGCGGGCCGCAGCGCACAGCTGCGGCCCCGTGCTGGCTCAAAGCAGTACTTCGCGCGTGACCTCACCACCGTTCATGCCCATCTCGGCGGCGTGCTTCAGCTGGTCACTCGCCTCGGGCTTGCTGTTCAAGTACTCGAGCAAGCGCGCACGCCCCGCATCGTCGAGCTGACGCGCTTCGCTCGGCGGCATCACGCCTTGCTGCGAGCGGTCGAGCTTGAGCCGCTCGCGCGCGACCTCGAGCTCGGCACGGTCCAGCTTGGACAGATCGATGTTGAAGCGGGCGCGGCTGATGCTCTGGTCGAGCACGTTGTTATGGCACGAGCCACAAGCCTGGATCAGCAGCTCTTCCGGGCTCGCGTCGGGCTCGGTTTGCAAGCCGATGCGCGCGCGCTGCTCCGGGTCGTCGGGATAGATATCCGTGAGATCGGGCAGCTCGTCCGCGTCGAGCTCGCCCTCACGGTAGCGTCGATATGCTTCGGTCAGCTCAGCCTGCTTATCGGCGTCGGTCGCGCGGTCATCGAAGTAGGGCAGGGCCAGCTGCTCGCCGCGCTTGAACGCGTCGTATGCAGTCGACCAAGTCTCGCTTGGTTTTGCTTCCGTATGATCGCGGTCCGAGCCACCTGGATAACGTTCGTTCAAGATGCTCGACGAGTCGAAGAACAGCGGCTGCCTCACACCGACGCGCCGCTGCATGATGAAAGGCGACACCGCGCTGATCGTCGTCAGGTCGAAGCCGCCGTAGATCTCGCCGCCCTTGGCGGCAACGAAGTCGGTCATCAGGTCGGAGCCAGCGATGCCAGGCAGCGGCTCACCCTCGAGGTTCGTGGGCAGGAAGAAGTGCGTCCATGGGCTCTCCAGCTCGCGCATCAAGAGCACAGCTTCCTCACCCGTGCGCTGATGACAAACGCGACAATCGGAGGGCGTGTTCTCGAGCTGTTTGCCGTCTTCGATCGTCACGCTCGTCCAGTTGGACTCGACCTTCTCGGTGAACAGATCCCCGGGCTTGCAACCACCACGCTCATTGCATGCTTGCTCGAAGCTCAGCAGATAGAAGTTGATCTGTTTGGGCTGGGTGCGCGACGCGCTGATCAGCTCGATGCGCTGCGTGCCACGCACGTACGCCATGATCGTTTTGCTGCCCATCACGAACACGCGCGGATTGATCGGTGAGACGAGCTCCCCTGACAACGAGGTCGAGTGACTCATGACAGCGACCCGACTCGCCGCGGCGTACGGGTTGTCAGGCATCGCCCCGCCCACGTAGGGCAAGCCGTCGTCTTTAGAGGTCGGGCTGATCTCGAGCAGCGTCTGCAGGTCGTGCAGGCCTTGAATGTTCGGCGCGTCGTCGCCACAGAACACGTCGCGCACCGCATCCTGATCCGGGCGCATGCAGAAGCCGGGCAGCGGCACGTCGACTTCGTCGCTGCCCGCGTCCTGCGCGCTTGCTGTGGCTGAAGGCTTGGCCGCCTTCTCCCCCGGCTCGCCTGAATCACAAGCCATGAGCACACAGCCGGCGAACAGCGAGTAGAGCGACCTTCTGACTGAATTCATCTGTTTTCTTTGCATCTTGCGAGGCGATCGGGGCAGCGCTGCGAGCCATGGGGCCACGCCGCGGCATTCGCGGTCAATGCCTCCACATGCCTTTCCACGTCAGACCGCGCTTCGACCTCTATCCCACGCAACCGTAATCGTAACCGTCGACGTAACCGATCCGAGAGTCGGTTACGTCGACGGGGCTTACGGTCACGACAAAGAGGGCCGATGTTGACACCAGCGCCCTCCAGGGATTACGGCCCCCCGATGCCGCTCGTCCAAACAACCTCCGGAAAAGTCCAAGGTGAGCACCGCAACGCCCATCAAGTCTTCCGCGGCATCCCCTACGCAAAACCCCCGCTCGGCAAGCTCCGCTTCCGCGCACCGCAACCGCCCGACGAATGGCCAGGCGTCCGCGCCGCCATCAGCTTCAGCCCCTCGGCACTGCAAACACGCTCCAAGATCGTAAGCTCGACCGTACCCGAGCCATTCAGCGAAGACTGCCTCTACCTCAACGTCTACACCCCCGCAGCCGACAACGCGCGCCGCTCGGTCTTGTTCTGGATCCACGGCGGCGGCTTCAGTTTCGGCGCGGGCGGCGAGCGCCTCTACGACGGCGGTCGCCTCACAGAGCGCGGCGACATCGTAGTGGTGACGATCAACTACCGGCTCGGCGCGCTCGGCTTCAGTCACTTCCAAGCGCCAGTGCGCGAGCGGCTCGGTCTCCACTCAAATGTGGGTTGCTTAGATCAGATCGCAGCCTTGCGCTGGGTACGAGACAACATCGCAGCCTTCGGCGGCGACCCGAGCGCTGTCACGATCGCAGGTGAATCTGCAGGCGCATTCTCTGTGGGGATGCTGCTTGCCATGCCCGCCGCACGCGGCTTGTTTCGCTACGCCATCGCGCAAAGCGGCGCCCGCTTTTCACGCGGCCACGGCGACCCGCACCGCTCGACCGATGCGCTCTTCCGTGAGCTCGCGATCCCAGCAGAGCGACCCGAGGCGCTTTGGGATGTGCCGGCAGACCGCGTGCTCGAAGCACAGCAAGCCATGGCTGCGCGCACTCAAATCTCCGAGGGCACTGTCTCGCCGTTCGTTCCGGTTCATGACGACGACACGCTGCCTCTGCCGCTCGAGCAAGCGATCCAACGCGGCGACTACGCGAACGTCCCGCTCTTGATCGGAACCAACCGCGACGAGATCAACCTGTTTCTCGGACCCGCGCTGCGAAAGCTGAGCGAGCCGATCAGCCACGAGGCGCTGTGCTCAGGTCTCGCAAAGCTGATACCGGATGCGAGCCACGAGCGTCTAGCCACGCTGCTCGAGGTGTACCGCCTGTCCCGCGAGCAGCGCGACTTACCACATGGGCCACGCGCGCTCCTTGCCGCCATCAGCAGCGACGCTTTGTGGCGAATCCCGAGCGCCCGCTTCGCCGAGGCGCACCTCGTGCATCAGCCCGCCACTTACCAATATCTGTTCACCTACGAGTCACCTGCGATGCGTGGCGTGCTCCGTGCCTGCCATTGGCCTAGAGCTGCCATTCATGTTCGGCACACTCGACATGCCCGGCCAACCAGAGTTCGCAGGTCGTGGCGACGCGCAAGTGCAGCTCAGCGCGCGCATGATGGATGTCTGGCTGGCCTTTGTGCGCTCGGGTGAGCCGAGCCTGCCGGTCGCCGGTGGACATTGGCCGGCGTACGAGCTGGAGCAGCGCCCAACTATGCAATTCGACAGCGAAACCGCGCTGCAGCACGCGCCTTACGAAGAAGAGCGTGCTGCTTGGGACGGGTTGCGTCCGCGCGCGCTCCAATAGGGCGCAACCGCTCGGGAACGGAGCGCGCGCGAATTCAAAAAGCGAGTGACAATTTGCGTCCGTGAACGCCCATGGCATGCTAGTGAACCGCCGTTCACGATTTGTACGTAGCGTTCCCTATGGCCACACGCGCCAAGAAATCAGTACGTGCTGCCCTGCGCCAAGAGGTAGCGGATGTGTTCAGGCGTGCGATTTTGGACGCCGCGGAGCATGTGTTTGGAACACATGGGTTCGCGGAAGCCAAGATGGCCGATATTGCCAAGCGCGCGGGCATCGCCGCTGGCACGCTGTACAAACATTTCGCGAGCAAAGAAGACATCTTCCGCGAGATGTTGGAGCGCACCAGTGACGAGTTCGAGCAGGCGCTGCTGGAGCAGCTAGCGGGTGCTCCGCGTGACTGTGCGGAGCGACTGGTGGTGCTCGTACGCGCAGTGCTTACACATTGCGAGCAACGTCGGGCGACGTTCAATCTGCTGTTGGAGTTCAGCGCAACTGACAGTTTGCGCCGTCTCGGCGGGCCAACCGCGGAAAAAAGATATCAGAGATACGTGGCACTGTTTGCTGAGCAGTTCGACGAAGGCGTTCGCACCGGCGCCATTCGCGACGATCTAACATCCGCAGAGCTAGCTCAGCTCTTGACCGGAGGCGTGAACGGCCTCATTCATGCGTGGCTTATGCAGGGTGCGAAAACCGAACTAGCTGGTCGCGCCGCCTTGCTGGTGGACGCACTGCTGCGCGGTGTTGGAGCACGAAAATGAAACGATTCGACTCTCATCCCACTACGCGAATATCACGATTCACAGGTGCGCTCGCAGTTGCACTCGGGCTCACACACGTGGCAGCTGCGCAACCGAGCCCGCCTGTTCAGTCGGAACAGCCCGCAGAAGCAGGCGCGCCAGTGCAGCCCACGCCTGAACAGCCCACGCCACCGCAGCATGCTGCTCCGGTAGCCGTGGACCCCGCACCCGCACCGGCTGTGTCGCCCGCGCAAGCGGCCAACTCGGTGCAGCCGGCACAACCAGGCGCGCGCCGCGTCACGCTCAATGAAGCGGTCGAGCTCGCGGTGCGGCAGGGGCCTGAGATCACGGCGGCCGTCGCAGGCGTGCACGCAGCCGAAGCTCGCGTGCGCGCCGCGGGAGCACAGCGCTTCCCGAAGCTGCGCACAGAAGCGAACCTTCAGTACTGGGACAAAGAGCTGGCGCTAGAGATCGCCCCGATGGCACCTCCGTTGGTCGTGCGCGAGCAGCTCACCTGGCAGTTCACTGCGACCATCGCTCAGCCGCTGACTGGGCTCATCGCACTCGCCCGCTTGATGTCACTGGAGGAAGCGGGCGTGAGCGCAGCGCGCCATGACCAGCAGAAATCGCTGTTGGACACGGCGCAACGCGCCTCAGAGTCATATCTGCGCTTGCTGCAAGCCAAAGCGATGTTGTCAGTCAGCGAGCAGAGCGTTCGCCAGTACGAAGGGCAGCTCGAGCGCGCGCAGATCTTGTTGAATGGCGGCGTGATGCAGCGCGTAGACGTGTTGCGGCTGACAGCGGCGCGCGACAACGCGCGTCACACGGTATTGCGCGCGCAGACGGCCGTGACGACCGCGGGTGAAGCGTTGGTGCTCGCGCTGAACATGCCGACCGGCACGGTGCTCGATGTGGTCGATGACCTGCCGGATCCACCCACGCCGTTGAACCTCACGCCACAGCAAGCACTCGCCGAAGCGAAGTCGACGCGGCCGGAGATCCTCGCGGCGCGCGAGCGCACCTCGCAAGCGCACAAAGGCGAAGAGGTCGCGAGCGCGCAGCTCTACCCGAACATCGTCGCGCTCGGCACGTACCAGCACACCGAAGGTCAGAGCACGTTCCAGCCGAAGAACGCTTTCTTCATCGGCGGCTCGTTGAGCTGGGACATCTGGGACTGGGGCAAGAGCTGGCAGAACATCAAAGAAGCTGGGTTCAAGGCCGAGCAGGCGCAGGTCGGCGAGAACATGCTGCACGATCAAATAGCCTTTGATGTACGCCGCCGCCTCTCCGAGCTGCACACGACCTACGCGTCGTTGGATGTCGCGCGCTCGGGCCTCGAAGCTGCCGAGGAGGCCTATCGCATCCAATCGGTTAGCTATCGTGAGGGTGGTGCGACCACCACCGATGTGCTGGATACTGAAACTGAAGTGTCTCGGGCCCGCAGCAGTTACGCGCAGGCTCGCTACGAGTATTACCTCGCCACGGCCGGGTTGGCCCGCGCGGTTGGACAGCTCCCTACGGCTAGACTTGGAGGCGCACATGCGGTTCGTTGAGCGATCGGTGGTCCTGACTCTGTTCATGCTTCTGCCGCTGGCAGGCTGTAAGCGTGAGGTGCAGGAGCTCCCGCCGGCACACGGAGACCAAGCGCCTGCCATGCCCGATCTGCCGACGCTCACCAAGGCGAGCGACGAGAGCACGACGGTCACGACCAGTGAAGCGCGCACCACGGGCACGACGTTCCCGCGTGCCGAAGCGCAGCTCGGACCGAACGCCGGTGGCGTGATCGAGAAGATCCTCGTGAAAGAGGGCGACACAGTGAAGCGCGGTGCGGTCGTGTTCCGCCAGGACGTGCGCGACGCCGCCCTGCGGATCGAGCAAGCCAAAGTGGCGCTCGACGCAGCGCGCGTGAACCTGCGCGCCAGTGACACGGACTATCAGCGCACCAAGGCCATGTTCGATCAAAAGGCTATGAACCAGGTGCAGTGGGACCAGGCGCAGACGCGCTTCGACTCGGCCAAGGTGCAGGTGCAGCAGGCCGAGGTCGCGCTGAACATGGCGAACAAAGCGCTGGCGGATGGCACGGTGCGCTCGCCGATCGACGGCGTGGTCGTGCAAAAGCTGAAGAGCGAAGGCGAGATGGCGACGATGATGCCGCCGACCGTCGTGCTCGTGATCCAAGACCAGTCGACCTTGGAGCTGCGCTTTCGCTTGCCCGAGCGCACGCTGCGCTTTGTGAAGATCGGCGCGAGCGTAAAGGCGAAGTTCGATGCGCTCGGGCTCGAGCGTGAGGCCAAGGTCACGCGCATCCAATCGGCCATCGACGCGCAGACGCGCACGGTGGAGGTGGTGGTGTTGTTGCCGAACCAAGACAGCGCGCTTCGTGCAGGTCTGCTCGCGTCAGTCGAGCTGGAGCCTGCCGCAGCCGAAGCTGTCAAAGCCGCCGCTGCTCCAGCCGCTGTCACGCCGCCTACCGCAGGTGGCGCTCCGGCCGCACGTGCGGCGCAGGGGGGTAAGCCGTGAAGCTCGCAGAAGTATCCATCCGAAGGCCGGTGTTCGCGATCATGTTGATCGCGTCACTCGTCGTGTTCGGATTGGTGAGTTATCCACGTATCGGCGTCGACCTGTTCCCGAACGTCGAGTTTCCCTTCGTCACGGTGACGGTTACCTATCCAGGTGCCGACCCCGCGTCGATGGAGAGCAAGGTCGCAGACCCGCTCGAAGACGCGCTCAACACCATGAGCGGCATCAAGGTGCTGAAGTCAGTCAGCCTCGAGAGTGTCGCGCAGGTGCTGATCCAGTTCGAGCTGGAGGTGAACGTCGACACGGCGGTGCAGGACGTCCGCGATCGCGTGTCGGGCGCATTGAACAAGCTGCCGCAAGGCATCGATCCACCGGTCGTGCAGAAGTTCGACGTCGGTGCGGCGCCTGTTATGTCAGTTGCACTGTCAGGCAACCTGCCAGTGCGTGAGCTCACGCGGCTCGCTGAAGACGTGGTGAAAGTGCGCGTGCAGCGCATCACCGGCGTCGGCGCGGTGGACTTGGTTGGTGGTCGCGAGCGTGAGATCCACGTGTTGGTCGATCCCGCGCGGCTCGCCGGTCACGGTCTGACTGTTCAAGACTTGTCGAATGCGCTGCAAGCACAGAACCTCGAGTTGCCAGCTGGTCGCATCGAGGAAGGTCAGCGCGAGTACGCGGTCAAGACCAAGGGCGAGGTGCGCTCGACGCAAGAGATCGCCGACATCCTGGTGACAGGCATCGGCGGCGCGCGCATCCGCGTGGGTGACGTCGCGGCCGTCGAAGACGGTACCGAAGAAGCCCGCTCGTATTCGTCGATGAACGGCGTGTCCGCCGTCGCGCTCACGATCCGCAAGCAGTCCGGATCAAACACGGTCGAGGTCGCGCATCAGGTCCACAAGGAGCTGGAAGCGCTCAAGCCGGTGATGGAAAAAGCGGGCGCGAAGATCTCCGTGCCCACTGACAATGCGCCGTACATCGAGCACTCGATCGACGACGTGAAGTTCGACTTGTGGTTCGGCGCCGTGCTCGCGGTCGTCGTGATCATGTTCTTCTTGCACGACATTCGCGCCACGATCATCAGCGCGCTGGCCATTCCGACGTCAGTGATCGCGACCTTGGCGTTCATGCAGGTGATGGGCTTCACCTTCAACAACATGACCATGCTCGCGCTGTCGCTATCGATAGGCATATTGGTCGACGACGCGATCGTGGTCATCGAGAACATTCACCGGCACTTGGAGATGGGTAAGCCGCCGCTGAAGGCTGCAGCCGAAGCGACCTCCGAGATCGGCCTGGCCGTGCTCGCGACCACGTTCTGCATCGTGGCGGTGTTCTTACCGGTCGCTGTCATGAAGGGCATCATCGGACGCTTCTTCTTCCAGTTCGGTCTGACTGTCAGCGTCGCGGTGCTCGTGTCGCTACTCGTGTCGTTCACGCTGACGCCGATGATGTCGTCGCGCTTGTTGCGTCACGCCGGTCACGGGAAGCAGAACTTCATCGTGCGCGGAGTCGAGAGCTTGCTCGGTGGCGTGGATCGCGGTTACCGCGCACTCCTCGCTGGTGCGCTTCGCCATCGCTTCATCACGATCCTGGTGGCGCTGGCGTCGCTCGTTGGGTCGTTCTTCCTGGTCGGCCAGGTCAAGAGCGAGTTCACGCCTCCGGAAGACCGGGCGATGTTCTCGGTGACCGTGGAGCTGCCGACCGGCACGTCGCTCAAGACCACCACCGAATACGTCGAGGGTGTCGCTGCGGACCTTCGCAAGAACGCACCGGGTGCAAACGGAACGTTTGTGACGATCGGCGGCGGCGCGCAGGGTCAGGTCCAGATCGGTCAGATCCAGCTGCTGCTCGTGCCGCGTCACGACCGTAAGTGGACGCAAGAGCAGATCATGGGCTGGGTGCGTCAGCGCTACGCCGACAACAAAACCGCGATCATCACCGCCAACGCGATCAGCCCGATCGGCGGCGACAGCGGCTTCAAGCAGCAACCCGTGCAGTTCAATATCCGCGGCACGGACATCGAGGCGCTCGAGAAAGCATCCAAGGAGATGCTGGAGGAGCTCGCCAAGGTCAAAGGTTTGGTCGACTTGGACACGAGCTATCGCGGCGGTAAGCCGGAGCTTGCATTCGAGATCGATCGCGACCGTGCAGCCGAGCTGGGCGTGCCTGTGAGCTCGATCGCGAGCACGCTGCGCGCGCTGATTGCGGGCGACAAGGTGACCGAGCTCAAAGAGGGCTTGGAGCTGTACGACGTGACGGTGCAGCTGCCAGCTTCGCTGAAGCGCGGCATCGCTTCACTCGACAACGTGGTCGTGCGCGGCAGCACCGGGCAGATGGTGCCGCTGTCGAACGTCGTGCGTGTCGAACACTCTGAAGGTCCAGCGCAGATCGATCGTCAGGCGCGCCAGCGTCAGATCACGATCTTCGCCGGTCTGCAGGACATGCCGCTCGGCGAGGGCTTGGCGGAAGTGAACAAGGTCGCTGCCAGGGTAGTGCCCAAGGAGATGGACACTGACTACGCCGGTATGGGCGAGGTCATGGGCGAGTCCTTCGGCTACATGGGCGTCGCTTTGGTGCTCGGCATCATCATCGTGTACATGATCCTCGGCGCGCAGTTCGACAGCATCGTGCACCCACTCACCATCATGCTCTCGCTGCCGCTCTCGGTCGTGGGCGCGTTCGGTGGGCTGTACTTCTCGGGCATGACGCTCAACATCTTCTCCATGATCGGGTTCATCATGTTGATGGGCTTGGTCACGAAGAACGCGATTCTGCTCGTCGACTACGCCAACATGCAGCGCGATCAAGGCAAGCCGATCAACGAAGCGCTGATCACAGCAGGCGCCACCCGCTTGCGTCCGATCTTGATGACTACGTTCGCGATGATCTTCGGCATGTTGCCGGTCGCGCTCGCGCTCGGTGAAGGTGGCGAGGCGCGCGCCCCGATGGCCATCACCGTGATCGGTGGTCTGATCACCTCGACCATGCTCACGCTGGTCGTCGTGCCGGTTGTCTACACATTCATGGAACGCATCACCCAGAGCAGCTTTCTGCGCTGGGTCGGTCGCAAGCTCACGGGCAGCACCGAAGCAGGCGAAGACCGCCACTCGCACGAACGGCTCGAGAGCCGCCCCGCGCCCGGCGAATAGACAAATTCTCAGCACCCCAACCACCAGGCCGGCCTCTCTCGAGGTCGGCCCGTTTCGTTAATGGGCCTGTACGTCGCACACAGAGATGGTTACTAGAACGCATACATGCCAGTAGGCTAATCCCTCGCCTCGAGTACTGACGTCGCTCGCCGTTGCGGAGAACTCGGGGATGATCAATCGATCGCAGCGCATTGCTCTCGTTGCAGGTGTCAGTCTGCTCGGCGTGTTGTCAGTGGTTCGTGCGTGGGCAGGACGCGTTCCAACCGCGCAGGCGTTGGTCTACGCAGGCACGCTGGAGCAACCCGACGGAACGCCTCTGACTGGCGAGCACGCCATCCAAGTGAGCTTCTGGAAGCAGCCAGATCCGCCGCGCGAGGATGCGCCGCTCTGTCAGTTCCCTTCCGAGTTGATGAACGTGACGAACGGAAGGTTTTCGCTGACGTTGCCCGATAACTGTGCGGACGCGGTGAGAGGATCGAGCGATATCTGGGTCGAAGTGGCGCTCGATGGAGTGCCGTTCGCCCCGTCGAAGCTAGGCGCTGTGCCGTACGCGATCGAGGCAGGGCATGCGCTCACCGCCGATCGTGCATCAGCCGAGCTGCAGCAGCAAATCGTTCCGACAGGTGCAGTCATGGCATTCAACTTAAGCAGCTGTCCGGCTGGTTGGTCCGCGCTCGCTGATGCGGCTGGTCGCGTCATTGTCGGCGTTAGCAATCCGGACGCACTGGGAACCACGCTGGGCTCGAACGAAGTCGCGTTGGAGCTCGACCAGGTTCCGTCTCACGCGCACGGGATCGCAGATCCAGGGCACGCGCACAGCGCAGAAGCGAGCATCGGGCTCGTCATCTATGAATGCACGGACCGCACCGACATGGGGTACGCAGCCGGTGGACAGTTCAGTGCCTACGAACGCTGTGCTAACAATCGCTCTGGATTGGGTGTCAGAGGCGCGACGGCCCAGAGTCAGACCGGCATCCAAGCCACGCAACAAAGCGGCGGAGGCAAAGCCTTCGACAATCGCCAGGCCTCGCTAGCCTTGCTGTACTGTCAGAAGGACTAACAGGGGCAGTTTGTGAGCAGGTGGGGTTGCGGCTACAGTTGTCGGTATGGCTGCAATCGATCCTCATGTTGCTGGACCAGCAACAATCGACCTGAATCATGTCGCGACTTGGGTGCGGGTGGTGGATTGCGGGAGCTTTACTGCTGCTGCGCGGGCGTTGGGTTTGCCTAAGTCTTCGGTGAGTCGCGCGATCGCGCGCTTGGAGGAGGACCTTGGGCTCAGTCTGCTGCAGCGTACGACGCGCAAGTTGACGCTGACGCGTGCTGGCGAGCGTTACTTGGCGACCGCGCGCGAGGCGCTGCGGACACTCGATGAAGCGCGCGTCGAGCTGATCGAGGAGGACAAGGCTGTTTCGGGGCTGGTTCGTATGACGGCGCCGTTCGATTCTTCGACGCGGCTCGGTGGTGTGCTCGCAGAGAGCATCGTGTCCTTCCTGAAGCAGTATCCGGATGTGTTCATCGACATGTTGCTGACCGCACGTCACGTCGATCTCGTGGCAGAGGGCGTCGACTTCGCGATTCGCGCTGGAAAGCTCGCTGACAGCACGCTGATCGCACGCCGCATCAAGACCGATCAACTCGTGCTGATGGCATCACCTGCGTACCTCAAAGAGCACGGCTCGCCTCGGCGTTTTGCGGATCTCGCGCGGCATCGGATGATCTTGCATCAAGCGCCGCAGGGCGGGGCGCGTGTGCGTATGACGGGACCGAATGGCGCGGAGAGCGTTTCGGTGCGCGGACAGATCAACATCGACGAGCTGGGTTTCGCGCTGCCGCTCGTAGAGGCGGGCGCGGGCATCGCGCTGATGCCCATGCTGCTGGGCCATGAGAGCGCGCAAGCAGGCCGCATCGTGCGCGTGCTCAATCAGTACGCACGCAAAGATGCCGCGATCTTCCTCGTGCATCCACCGCAGCGAAATCCACCGCGGCGCGTGGTGCTTCTGCGCGATCACATCTATCAGACGCTCACCAGCGAGCTCGCGCGCTGCTCAGCCTTGGGTGCCGACCTCGAATGAGCCACGCCCTCGACACGGCCGCGCGACCTCACTATCGTCCGCGCAAACCTGCTGTTCTTGCAGCCCGACGCAGAGTGACTCACTTATGACCGCACGCCCCGCACGAACTGAACGCGCGTTTGAAGTCAGCGAAACCCGCGATAAAGCGCTGCTGCGCGAGCTGCTCGCGTCGGACCCTGTGGGCGCAGCGTATTTGCTCGGCGACCTGGCGGAGCCGTTCTTCAGCCAGTGTCGTTGGCTGGTCGCCGGGCATCGCGGTCGCCTCGAAGGTGCTGTGCTCATGTACACCGGTTTGTCCGTGCCCGCAGTGCTGAGCTTCGGTGCGCCCGACGCGGCGGAAGCTGCGCTCAGCTACTTCGCGCGCGAGCTCCCCGAGATGTGTTACGCGAAGTTTCCGCTCGAGCACGCGGAGGCTTTCCCGAAGTTCTTCCAGCTCGAATACATGGAGCGCCTGTGGGTGATGGGTCTGCACGCCGACAAGCTGCAGCGTCGAGCGCAGCTGCGAGAGGCGACGCAGCTCTCCAAGACCACGCCCATCGAGCCGATCGTCTCGCTCTACGAAAACTATCCAGGCAACTACTTCGAGCCTAGCCAGCTCGAGAGCGGCTTGTACTTCGGTGCCTACCTCGAAGGTCAGCTCGTCGCGATCGCAGGCACCCACGTGCTCGCGCCTGCCGAGCATGTGGCAGTCCTCGGCAATATCGTCACCAGCACGGCTGCGCGCCAACACGGCCACGCGACTGCCTGTACCACACGCTTGATCGAAGCGCTTGCAGCCAAAGGCTGCAGCACCATCGCCTTGCAAGTCGCCGCCGACAACGCAGCGGCCATCACTTGCTACCGCAACCTAGGTTTCCGGTTTCACGAAATGGTCTGGCAAACGCGTGCCACCCGCCTGTGACATCATCACGGGCCTGGCGCCGCGATCAACCTGACCAAATCATAGAGCCACTGCTCACCGGACTCGAACGACGCGACGGCCACCCGTTCGTCGCGGCCGTGCGCGCGCAGCTCGCTGATCTCATCGAGCAGGCCGATGCCATAGGTGGCGATCCCGGCGTTGCGTAGAAAAGCCGCGTCGGAGGCACCTGGCGTCATGATGGGAAAGAACACGGCGCGTGGCCAGTAGCGATCGCGGATCGCGCCAAAGATCTGATGAGCGGCCGGCGCGTGCCGTCGCCCCGCAGCCGGGCGACAAGGTTACCTTTGCGCGGCACAGGCTTGATGACATGCACGTCGTCAGGGTCGAAGCCGGCCGCGAGCAAGCGCGCGGACATCGCATCGGCTGCCCGCGCCGTGTCGCCGGTGTTGGTCACGGTGTTGATCTCGACTAGCTCTTCGTAGATGTCCCGAAGACGCGGCGGCGCTGGCTCGGCGCGCGTGATCGCGGTTTCGATGCAGCCAACCAAAGCCCACAGGCATGCCAGCCCAAGTGAGGTCGAGATCTTGTCCATGACTCCCTCCAGGCTTCTCAGTACGCGTGAGCCTTGCGATCGGAGCGGCTGGTTTTTCAGCCGCGCAGCGAGGCCATGTCGATCACGAAGCGATAGCGCACATCACCGCGTAACATGCGCTCGTACGCTTCGTTGATCTGCTGGATCGGAATGGTCTCGATGTCCGACACGAGCTTGTGCTTCGCGCAGAAGTCGAGCATCTCCTGCGTCTCAGCGATGCCGCCGATGCCTGAGCCTGCAAAGCTGCGGCGCGGCATGAGCAGGTTGAATACGCCGACAGACAGCGGCTTCTCGGGCGCACCAACCATCGTCAATGTGCCGTCCCGGCCGAGCAGCTGTAGATATGCGTTGATATCGTGCTCGCCCGAGACCGTGTCCAAGATGAAGTCGAAGCTCGCGCGCTGCTTGTCCATCTGGTTTTGCTGCGTGGACACCACCACTTCGTGCGCGCCCAGCCGCAAACAGTCTTCGACTTTGCGCGGCGAGGTCGTGAACGCGACCACGTGCGCTCCGAACGCGCGCGCAAACTTCACGCCCATGTGACCGAGGCCGCCGAGCCCGACCACGCCGACCTTCTTACCTGGGCCAGCTTTCCAGTGGCGCAGCGGCGAATAGGTTGTGATGCCCGCGCACAAAAGCGGCGCGGTGGCTGCGGGATCTAAGCCGCTCGGCACGTTCAGCACGAACGCCTGATCGACGACGACCCCTTCGGAATAGCCACCGTACGTCTGTTTGCCCGTGTGCGGGTCCGGGCTGTTGTAGGTCTGAACCATGCCGGGCGTGCGCTTGCAACCACGGTGACTACGCAAGCGCCTCCCACACCGGCCTGAACATGATCGCGATGCGCGGTTCCGCGTGGCTGACTTTCGGGATGCTGTGCTGCCATGTTCGTTGGCAGCTTCCGCCCATCACGAGCAGGTCGCCCGAGCCGTGCATGGTCCCTGATCGCTCAGCATGCGCGCGTGTGGCCGCAGCACGAAGCGTCGCGGTGCGCCGACCGAGATCGTGGCCACGAGCGCATTCTGGAGCTCGCGCGCGATGCGGTCACCGTGAAATGCCACGCTGTCGTGGCCGTCGCGACAGAGCGCGAGCGGCATGCGCTTGATGCCCCGAAAGTCACCGTCGAACCCCGGCTCCCGCGCATCAACATCCAAAAGCCCAAGTTGCCGCCCAGCCATCCCGCACAAGCTAGCGCACACGCAGGAAGCGACAATCTCATCCGAGCCCGAGCCCGCTCTCATCTCCGCAGCTACAAGCGGCGCCGACGCACGATCCAAACACCCGCAACCACTGCCAACCCAAACAACCCAGCAAACCCACCGCCCGCCGCCGACCTCGCCCCAACCGTGCGGCAAGCGCAGACGCTGACAGTCCTCTGAGACGAGTAAACCGGTGGGGTAGGGCAAGCGCAGGCCCCCATGGCGCACGGGCCGTCTGGCAGCTCGAGCGCGCAGTAACCCGCGGTGTCGTCCGCACCGAGGTCGCGCTTTTCGATCTCTGGGCTCATGGTTGTGGAGGGCTGCATCGTCGCACCGCGCACGTTGGTGTGCCCGAGGCCAAGCAGGTGGCCTGCTTCGTGCGTGATGGTGTTCTGTAGGTCGATGCTTCGGTTTCCGCAGCGCGTGGCCTGGCAATCGGTGAACGTCCCGGCGCCGCCGTTCAGCTCCATGTCGACATCGAGGATTTCGCCGCTCTTCTTGTCGTGCCAGATCAACGTGAGCGCGAGCGCGAGCGAGTCGTGATCGGGCAGGGCGCGCCACTCGTCTCCGTTGCGCAGCAGGACAACCGATTCATTGGGTTGGTTGTACAGGAACTCAGCGTCTAGCGTGGAAGTGCTGTCGCTGGCTTGTGCGACCAGAAACGGCGTCCCCGTGCCGCTGCACGCCACGTTTGCCCAACTCTGAAAAGATGTCGCAAATGTTTTGCGTACGAACGTCTCGCCCATAGGCACACGTGAAAACACGTTGCTGTGGAACTCGTACGTCATGCAGTTGCGGTCCCAGAAGAGCAGTATGCTGTCCTCGGTATTGTTGCAGTCGCCGCCAGGCGCTGACGTGGTCGACTCCCGGCAAAACGCATGCGCGTGCTCGGGAGCGCCGATGTGCATGAGACCGAGAATCACCGCACTGTTGCGTGCCAGAGCGAGATAAAAACCCATTACTGGGCTTCATACCCCGGATTCTGCGCAAATGCACCGCCCGTGGGTCGCGGCACTCGCACGTTCAGCCGGCACTCGCACGTTCAGCCGGCACTCGCTCGCCGCTCGCGCTACCTTCGCGCACATGCTGGACATCATGCTTATTTGCTTCGCCGGCCTGCTCGCCGGAAGCGTGAATTCGCTCGCAGGTGGCGGCACGCTGCTGAGCTTTCCCATGCTCGTGTGGCTCGGTCGGGATGCGGTCGTCGCCAACGCGACCAACGCGCTCGCGCTCTGGCCAGCGTCGCTCGCTTCGCTGGTCGCGTTGCGCAAAGAAGCTTGGGGTGAGCGCCGCATGCTCGGCTTGCTCGTACCGTCCAGCCTGATCGGCGGCTTGATCGGCAGCTACACGTTGCTCGTGACGCCTGCGCGCCTGTTCGACTTTCTTGTGCCTGTGCTCGTGCTGGCCGCGACGGTCGTGCTCGCGCTGCGCAAGCAACTGGCAGCACGCCTGCCGCTTTTGGCTGCAGGCGAAGGCGAGCGCATCAGCGGTGCGCGCTTAGCAGCGCTGTGTGGAGTGCAGCTGCTGGTTGCCATTTACGGTGGCTACTTTGGCGCGGCGATGGGCATCCTGATGTTGGCGAGCCTTGGCCTATTCGGGATCTCTGACATCCACGCTCGCAACGCCATCAAGAATGCGCTCGCTGCGCTGATCAACGGAGCGGCAGCGTTCTATTTCATTCAAGCCGGTACGATCGATTGGCGCGATGCTGCGCTGCTCGGCGGCAGCGCGATGGTCGGCGGTTACGTAGGCGCACGTCTCGCGCGACGCTTCGATCCCAAGCGCGTCGAACGTTTCGTCATCAGCTTCGGCGTGGCTGCGTCAGCGATCCTGGCCTATCGCGTACTCTCCCGCTGATAACGCATGGACCCGGGGGGGGCAGCAGCTCACGGCTGACGTTGGCGGCTGGGCAGCTCGCGCGGACTTCGGCGTGCGCCCGCCGTGTCGAGAAGGATCAACATACAAGGCGAGGAGCCGGGGAGATTTTTTGGGGTTCGCGACCTACGGCGATGAACCTCGCTACACGCTCCGTTCACCCTCTGGACCCAATCCAAAAACTCCCCGGCTCCTAGCCTCTCGGTCTACAAAAGCACCAACTTCATTGAAACTTGTGACCAATGGTTAGACGTCAACGTTAGCGATGTTTACTGCTGCTGTGTAGCCGGGCGTGGGCGAGTCGCGGTACAGAGAGCTTCGCCATGACGAAGACAGCTCTGATCACTGGTGCCTCTGCAGGTATAGGCGAAGAGTTCGCGCGTGTGCTCGCGCAGGACGGCCTCGATCTCGTGTTGGTCGCGCGCCGCCGCGAGCGGCTGGAGTCGCTGGCAGCGGCGCTTGCCGCGGAGTACAGCGTGCGCGTGGTCGTCGTGCCCGATGACCTGACTGACCCGGCAGCACCGGCGCGCATCCATGCAGCGCTCGCGCAGTTAGGTCTTCACATCGACATGCTTGTGAACAATGCAGGCGCCGGCATCAAACAAACTTTTGTTAGGGCCGCGTGGTCTGAGCACGCGCAACTGATGCAAGTTCAGATCGTGGCGGCGGCTCATCTGACATATTTGTTATTGCCAGCCATGGTCGAGCGTGGCTACGGGCGCATCATCCATGTCTCGTCGCTCGCTGGGCTCATGCCCGGTGCACCCGCGAGCACGCTCTACCCAGCAGCCAAGTCGTTCTTGGTCAAATTCTCTGAATCACTGGCCGCGGAGCTGCGCGACACGGGTGTGCATGTGTGCGCTGTCTGCCCGGGATTTACGCGCTCAGAGTTTCACGACGTGATGGGCACGCGCGGGGTTGTGTCCAAGTTACCAAGGTTTATGTGGCAAGACGCACGCACGGTCGCGCGCTCGGGCGTGGCTGCCGTGCATCGCAACGAGACTGTGTATGTTACAGGGCCTATCAATCAGTTCTTGGCGAGTGCTGTGCGTATGCTCTCACCTGGCCTTGCACGTAAAATGATGATGAAGCAGGCAAGGCGCTATCGATCGATTCCAGCGCGAGGGAATCCGGCCTGATTGGATCAAATTCGTGACTGCAAATGTCTCGGGCCAGCATACGGCACTCGCTTTGAACGCTAAGCTACGTTACGTTTTCGGTTCTGGAGGTGTGGTTCTCGATGAGCACTGACAAGCGTAAGCAGAGCCTCTATTTTCCTGAAACGATGTTGCGAGACCTCCAGCGAGAGGCCGACCGTTTGGATCGCTCGCTCTCCTGGGTCGTGCAACGCTGCGTCCGCGTCGGGATGCTGGAGCTCAAAAAGCTTCCGTCTACCGATGAGCCTGCATCACAACACGCCGCTAAGGCGTGAGTTTGCAAGGGCGCAGTTAGCGTCCCGCGATCTCGGGTCTCGCTGTTCGGCAAGTCACAAACTGCATGAGCAGAGAAACCCGATGATTGTGGGCGCGTTCGGGCGAGTTGAACCGCAGCTATTAGCTGCGGGCAATACGGTCGACCCGGACATGGGTGTTTGGTTGGGGTAGTGCCGTGCGACAAGCACGCGTGTGACGCGCTCGTATCGACGAAACCCGATGGGGTTCGTACGACCACGAGTGCGCGCACGGTTTTTAACAACTAACAAACCCGCCCCCCGCGCTAACGAAAATCGCGCAGCAAACCAAAACGTCCACGTCCTAGTGAGACGTCCATGTCCTCGTGCGCGATGCCGCTGACGCAAGCGTTAGAGCAAGGACGCGCACGAGAACGGCTTAGCAGCGTTGTTAGTCTGACTGTCGACGCTGCCGCTCACTGGTAGCTAAAGCGCAGCTCGTAGTCGCAGATTCGGAAGACATCGCCCTCTTCGATACGTTTGCTATCGAAGCGACGACCCTGAAATTCCACGCCGTTGGTGCTGCCTAGATCTTTCAGATAGTAGGCGCCGTTGTGGAAAACCACCGCAGCATGCCGGCGCGAGATATTGCCGTCTTTGATCGCGAGATCAGCGCTCTTGCTGCCGCGCCCGATCACAAACTCTTCCTTCTGAACGGGGATCTTCTGCCCGTTAAAGATGACGAAGAGCTGCCTCGGCCGGGCCGCCGGCTGAGGCTGCTGCGGCAACTGCTGAGGAGGCGGATTTCTTGCCGCTGCAGGCAGCGGAGGAGGATTGGTCAATGCAGGCGGAACCGGCGGAGGCATGCTCGCCTTGGCGCGCGGTGGTGGCGGAGGTGGCGGCATCGAGGGCGCGCCGCTCACTTGAGGCGGCCTGCGCTGCGTGGTCGGCGCTGAGATCGCGCCCACGTTGTTACCCATGTTCGGGCTCGACTGCGGTGATCCAGAGAGCGTAGGACCCGTCGGCGCACGCGGCAGCATAGGCGAGGAGGGCGCCGCGGGAGCACCGGTACGGCGAGCCATGCTGTCTTGCAGCGATGGAATACCGTTGGCTCCCGAGCCAGCGCCGCCGCGAGCCGCGAAGCTGTGCGCGTCATCTTGCAGCGTCGGTGCAGTGCTCGTGGCGCTGGCGGTGCCGTAGTTGCGCGAGCGGGCATACTGGCGCATGGCCTCGTTGATCAGATAGTCCGTCGAGCATTCCAGCTCCGTACTCATCTGCTCAAACACCTCCCACAGGTAATCCCTGCACTGGAAGTGTCTCAACGTCTTCTTGTTCTGGTCCTGCGTCGTCATGACCACTTAGCGGCCCGCTTGAGTGCCGCTCGCACCGGCGGCCTCTTTGAGTCTTTCTCGTAGCCCAGCGATCGCTCGTTCTGCAACCTTCCCAAGCGTGTCCCCCTTCTCCCAGCGCTTGCCTTTGACTGGGGTGGTGTTGCGGGTGAGCGGCTCCAGGGCGGTCACGTCGGCGTCCGTGCCTTTGCGCTGGAAATAGTTGAGGCCGATGATGCTGAGCCACCAGTTCGGTGATTCGAGCTGAGCTTTCGCTGCGTCTTTCGGGGCCGGTGTCATCTGCGACATGCGCTGGGCGTAGCCATCCAGCTCTTCCGGTTCGTAGGAGACGTTTGGTCCGCTTGGCAACTTCGCGAAGAACTCGTTCAACACCGAAGGCCCACCGATGACCAAAATCAGCTCTCCGGCGCGCCAACGCAGGCGCTGGTCTTCATCCGAAAGCAGCGGCCAGAGCGAGGCCAGGGCCTTTGGGTTGCGCGTGTCGCCCACGCGGTCGAACGCGTAGTCGCGCACAGAAACTGGGTTACTCGCATTGAGCGCCAGCGCGAGCACCTCGTCGACGTGCTCCGGTCCGAGCTTGCCCTCGAGCGCCTGCAGGGCGCGCGTACGACGATCGGTGAGCTTGGCGTCTTTGGCGCCAGCGATTTCGAGCAAACGCTTCTGAACCTCTTCCTGGTCAGCCAGGTACTTCATCGCCGGCAGCGCGCCGCTGTTGATGAAGTTCTCGCGGTTGACCTCGGCGGCCTTTGCGATGCGCGCTTCATCCGGCTTTTGATTCACGGCCTTCATCTGCGCGGTGATCTGCTGCTTCAGCCAAGTCAGGAAGCCCGCGCCTTCCATCTCGCGCTCGATCGCGACCAAGCGTGCGCCAGCTTTCTTCTTCACGTCGGCGTCGCCCAGCTGGCCGGTGAGCTCCGAAAGCTTGATCAGCGCGGCTTGCGGGAGCTTGGCGTCGAGCGCGTCTACCAGGCTGCGTGCGGCTGCGCTGCCGAGCCCGCGTACGACCTGCTCAGCACTGAAGTTGCCCGTGAGGCTGCGACCGTTGAAGTCCGCCGTGTACCACTGCACGAGCGCCTGCGTGAGCCGGTCTTTGACTGCGGGCGGTGCGCTCGACACGAGCACGAAAGCAGCATCTTTGGCGCGAACTTGATGGGGCGGCGGCGCGTCGTCAGCTGCGGCCTGCTCGCTCTCTTTCTTGTCTTTGTCGTTCTTGTCGGCCTGATCGCTTTCATCGTGCGCGTCCACCGGCTTCTTCATCAGCGCGATCAAGCCGTCGGCCAAGCCCTCGGTGATCTGCGCGCGCGTCTCGGGCTCGAGCTTTTGGATGGCGTGCTGCATTTCCGTCACGCCATCGACGTCTTGCCGCTCCATCTCGACGAGCTCGAGCGCTGCGTATATGCGCAGGGGCATATCAAACTTGTCAGCAAGCATGACGGCGACCATCTTGCCCGGGCCTTTACGCGTGTTTTTCCACGTGTCGACATCCTTCTCCGTCACCTTGCAGGCGCCGCAAAGAAGCGCGGAAGCGATGGACATCAACAGGAGGAGCCTACGCGTGCGCGCTCCGCGCTTCTGGGTGACCAGGCCGCGCGTTCCACACTGGAGTCGCTCAGGTCGCATGCGTTGTCTCTCTCCGCGCAAGGTTCGTGCGCAAATGCCGATCAGGCGACCGGCTCGAGGATCTGCGCGAAATCAAAGTGTTTCGATACTATGGAAATCGCACGTGCATTCAAGAGCCATGGCCGATGCCGAAGAGAACTGCGGCTGACTGGCGTGCTTAACGCGCCGGAGGTGGGGCCGGACACACATGTGTACGAGACGTGTATGTTTCAACGCCGGAGGTCGGGAGTCGCGGAGCGAGTCCCGCAGCGCCGCTGCGATCAACCCGATCCTGATTTTTTGACGCGCGCGCTTCCGCGATGGCACCGTCGTCCTTGAGGACGTGCGTCAAGTCATTACACGTCGGATTGGGCGCATGGATTCCAAACTAGGACGCCGGCACGAGATTTTGGGCATCCTGTGCTTCGCCATGGGAGTGCTCTGCAGCTTGGCGCTGTGGACGTACTCGCGGGGCGCAAGCGCAGCGAACGTGATCGGGCCGATCGGCGGTGCGTTGGCGGAGACCTTGGCCACGGCGTTCGGGTACGCCGCGTGGCTGTTTCCGTTCGGACTGCTCATGGCGCTGCGTGGCGCGCTGCGCCTTCGCTCGCCGTTCTTCTTGATCATTCAGTTCGCCACGATCGCAGTGCTCGTGCTGCTGAGCTGCACGCTTGCAAGCTTGGTTTACGGAGAAGATGCGTTCGAGGGGCAGTCCACGCGCGGACCAGCGTTCGACGGGCATCCGGCGGGAGGTGAGTTCGGTGCAGTGCTTGGCACGCTACTGAGCGCGCCGCTCGGGCGTATCGGCGGCGTGGTTGTGTGCGTGGCTGCGATTGCGATCACGTTGATCCTGAGCTTCTCAGTTTCGTACGTGGGGATCGCCCGGCGCCTTTCCAAGTTCTTTAATTCGCGCACCGGCGGCCTGGGCAAGCTGATCGCGCGTTCGATCAAGAAGGTCCGGCAGTCCTGGGCGGAAGCGCAGCGCATGGAGCGCCAGCGCCGCAAGCAAAAGCCCAAGCCTACTGCCGCCAAGGCCAAAAAGGCCAAGCCCGCGGCGCAGCCAACAGAGGCGGCGATGCGCCTGACTCCGCGTGCCGGTGTCGCGGCGCACGCGGACGCTGACCTCGACGACGACGAGGATTACGACGAGTCCCAGCTCGATCACGCGGCGATCTTGGTCGACCAAGGCGACGACGACGAGGAGTACGAGGACGAAGAGGACGAGGAGTACGAGGAGGAAGACGAGCTCGAAGAAGAAGAGCCGGAGGCCGCCGCAGAGCCGGCCGCGAAGCGCAAAAGCGACGACAAGCGTCAGCCCGTGATCCTCGCGCCCAAGCCCGAGCAGCAGCAGCAGCCCAAGCCGCTGCCACCCGCGGTCGACACCAGCGTCGCAAAGGCTACCCCCAACGACTTCCGGCTTCCGCCCACCAACATCTTCATCGCTCCGCCGTCCAGTCGGATCGAGATCGATCGTCCGGCGTTGCACCAAAACGCCGACTTGCTCGTGGAAAAGCTCGCCGCTTACGGCGTCAAAGGCCGCGTCGATGCGATCCAGCCGGGTCCGGTCGTCACGATGTACGAGTTCGAGCCGCAGAGCGGGACCAAGATCTCCAAGATCGCTGGCCTCTCCGACGACCTGGCGATGGCGCTCGCGGCGCAGAAAGTCCGCATCGTCGCGCCGATCCCGGGCAAGGCCCGCGTCGGCTTCGAGCTCCCGAACGAGCACCGTCAGACCGTGTACCTGCGCGAGCTGCTCGAGCATGAACGCTGGGAGCGCATGCAAGGTGCGCTGCCTCTCGCGTTCGGCAAAGACATCATGGGCCATCCGGTCTACGAAGACCTGGCCAAGATGCCGCACTTGCTCGTCGCTGGTGCGACAGGCTCCGGTAAGAGCGTGGGCCTCAACGTCATGCTCGCGTCTCTCTTGATGAAGAAGACGCCCGATGACGTGCGCCTCTTGATGATCGATCCCAAGGTGGTCGAGCTCGCGGTGTTCGACGGCATACCGCACATGCTGCTTCCGGTCGTGACCGACATGAAGAAAGCATCGCTCGCGCTGCGCTGGGCGGTCGATGAGATGGAGCGCCGCTACCAGCTGTTTGCGGATGCCGGTGCACGCAACCTCGCGACCTACAATCAGCGCGTGGACAAGGTTCGCAGCGGCGAGCTGTCGGTTGCTGCATTTGCGCCGCGCCGCGTCGGCAAGGTGCGCGCGCAAGGGCCGAATGGCGAAGAGCTGCTGCTCAACACCACCGAGGAAGAATCGCCCGACGCAGAGAATTACGAGCCGGAGCGCTTGCCCAGCATCGTGCTCGTCGTCGACGAGTTCGCCGACTTGATGATGGTCGCTGCGAAAGACGTCGAATCTGCGATCGCGCGCTTGGCGCAGAAGGCACGTGCCGCGGGCATCCACGTGATCTTGGCGACGCAACGTCCCAGCGTCGACGTGATCACCGGCATGATCAAAGCCAACTTCCCATCGCGTATCGGCTACAAAGTCTCGCAGCGCGAAGACAGCAAGACGATCCTCGGGCGCACTGGCGCAGAGCACTTGCTCGGTCTCGGCGACATGTTGTGCCTGATGCCCGGCAGCAACGATCTGCAGCGCGTGCACAGCGCCTACATCAGCGAAGACGAGGTCAAAGACCTCTGCGATTACCTGCGCGCGCAAGGCACGCCGGTCTACGACGACAACATCCTCAGGCCGCGCGACGACGAAGACGATCCCGACGGCGGTGGCAGCGTGATGGTCTCGGACGACCCACTCTACGACCGCGCGGTCGCTATCGTGGCGCAAGCGGGCTACTGCTCCATCTCCCACATCCAGCGCCATTTGAGCGTGGGGTACAACAAAGCCGCCAAGCTGGTGGAACGCATGGAAAAAGAGGGCGTTGTCGGTCCTGCCAGCGGCAAAGCAGGCGGCCGGCGCGAGGTCTTCATCGAGGCGCGCTGAGCGCCCGCGCGCTCTCTGTCTCTGTGCTATTGAGGACGCTACCTGGCAAGTTGCCGAGGCTGTCTGGTATTCTTTTAACGTTCTAGGAGCGCGTTGTGAAAGTCGAAGAGCTGCTTGATCTTATTGCTTGCCCCAAGTGTCACGCCAAGCTGAGCGCAGTCGATGCTCCCGACCAGACAAGCGGCTTCCTCTGTGACAGCTGCAAGCTGCTCTTTGCCTACGAAGACGGACTGCCCAACATGCTGATCAGTGAGGCGCGGGCTTGGCCGCTGTCAGCGGCACCGCGTACCAGCTAGGAGCTCCATGGCGATCGATCCCGTTACCGGTCAACTTCGTCCAAAGATCCTCGTCGTCGAGGACGAACCTGATCTGCTGCAAATGATCAAGACGATGCTGCAGTCGGTCGGCGAGATCACGTTGGCGCGCGACGGGCAAGAAGCGCTCGATATCTTGAAGAGCGGGTTCCGTCCGAACGTGATCGTGACGGACCTGATGATGCCGCGGCTCGACGGCTTGGCCTTGGCGAAGATGCTCAAGACCGACCCGAACATCGGCAACATTCCCCTCGTGATGTTGACGGCCAAGGCGGGTCCGATGGACATGATCACCGGCATCAACGCGGGCGCGCGGCACTACGTGACGAAGCCATTCAAGGCCGCCGACCTGATCGACAAGGTCAAAAAAGCACTCACGTCGACGCCTAACAAGCGCTAGGGCTTGTGTCCTGTTGGTCCGGTGCCCGTGCCCGTGCCCGTACGCGATCCGCAGCGCGCGCATGACCGAGAGTCGGGCACGCGTACGGGCACGGGCACGGGAATGACAGAGACGCGCTCCAACAGAGCTTGTATCTTATGGGTTCCAGGAGTGTTGAAGCGACGGGGGCAAGAGCAGCGTGACGACGCCTGAGGCGCTCGCGGTGCCGCTGCCGATCTCGACGCTGCGCTGCTCCGAGCCGCCGCCGCCCACGTCGACCAGCGTGTAGGCGCGCACTTCCGCGTCCGCCAGGCTCTGCTGGTCGGCCGAGCTGCCGCCGGTGTATTTCAGCTGGCCGGTCACTACGACTGGCTCGCTCAGCAGGATCTCGGTCGCGAACTCCGCTTCGCTCGACGCGATGGCGACGTCGTAGAGCACGCGCCAAGCGTAGTTGCTGCTCGCGGGGGGCTTGATGAAGACATCGTAGCGGCCGCGGTCGACCGCCATCGTGAAGGTGCCGTCGGCGCCCGTCGCGACCGAGCCCGAGCGATTGTAGTTCGCCACAGCGCGCTCGTCGGTTGCGCGCGTCACCTCACCTGCGGCAACCGCGAGCGCGTCGACGGTGGCCCTTGGCATCGGCATGCGATCGGGCGTCAGCACGTTGGCCGTGAGTGTCGCGGGCATGCGCAAGCTGAGCTCATCCGGCTCGCCGCTCCACTCGGGGCGAAGCAGGCGCTTCTCGGCGAACATCTCGCAGTTCAGGCTGGGCGAAGGCGTCACCCGCACCGTGTATGAGCCGGGCGGGACGCGCGCGCAGAACCGGAATGTGTTGCTGTCGGCATCCCAGGAGGCGGCGGCGGCGATCTGGAACGAGCCGTCGATGCCTTCGCTGACCGTCTCGCTCGCCAGGTACAGCGCGGAGGTCTCGAGTGAGACCTGCAGGTCGCCCGTGAGCTTTTGGTTGCTGCACAGGCCGATCACGCCAGAGTACTCGACCGCGTCGTGCAGCTTGGGCAGCTCGACGTACCAGCGGTTCGTTGTGGTGATGTCGGGCGTGAACAAGCGCGAGGGCACGGACAGCTTGGGCAGGGCCGTGTCGTCTCCGCAGCTGCCAGCGACACCCGTCGAATACTGTTGCTTGTCGACAGGGGTGAACTCGAGCTTGTACGCGGCATCTGAATCGTCGAAAGCCAGCTCGATGCTCGACAAGCCAGTGAGGTTGCCGGTGAACGTTTTGGTGTTCGAGATCGGTGCGCCGGTGGTCTCCGCGATCGCGCGCACCTGGAATGGCGCGCGCGCTGCTTCGAGCACCAAGAACGACTTCTCTTTGATCTTGTCGGCGAAATCCGCGTAGTCGACTTCCAGCTGAGCATCGCTCTGCGCCGTGAACAGCAAGCTGTGCGGCGGAATCGACGAGTCGGTCGGCTGGATCAGCACGCGGTAGCTCATGCCGTCCAAGAGCAGCGTCTTGTTCGAGGGCTCCGCGCCTTCTTGATCCGCCCCGAGCAGCGACAACCTCGTGGTGCGCGCGGTGAAGCGATTCGAGTTGTCGAGCGGGGTGAACACCGCCTGTGCCGGCAGCGGCTTGTCTTTGTACAGCACGCGCACCGACACGCTGACAGGCATGCGCAAGCTGATGTCCTGCGAGCCACCCGTGAGATCGAACGAATCGCTGACGATCGGCTGCACCTGCGAGCCGCCAGCGGGCATGCGCTTCGGCGTGACAACCAAGGTCACCGGCACTGTGCTCTCTACGTCCGCCACGCAGCGCCCGGACTCGCAGTGCTGCGTCGAGCAGTCCGCGTCGACTTGGCACGTGTTCATCTCGGCGGCGTCTTCTTCTTTGCCGAAGCTACAGCCGCTCACGCTCAGCACCAGCAGCAGCGAGTGCGCAGCTTTCTGCAGCCATGAGCTGCGAAGGTGGGTGGGCTGACTTCGGTACGACGGGCGCTGCATGTTACATCCCCGGCGTCGCGGGCGAGGTGGAAGTGGCTGTCGCCGAGGGCGGCACGTAGTCTAGCTGCGCGCACGACGCCAGTAGCGCGAGCGCAGCCGCGGGCTGAACGGCTGGATCATTCGGGGCGTCGTACGCCCAGACCCAGAACGACAAGCGGCCGATGTCGGTGTCGTCTTCGTCCTGGGTGGTGTTGTCCCAGGTGTCCGGATCGCTGTCGGGACGGCAGGTCTTGAAGCTCGCGCTGACGATCACATCAACGCGATTGCAGCTGCCGGGCGCGAAGCTGCCGCTTCCCACCCTGAGCGTGGTCTTGCGGGTCAAGGTGGTGCCGTCGCCCAGGATCTCTGGCTCCCCAGGGCAGGGATACTCTCGCGGATTGGCGGCCTGAGGCCGAGTGCCGCTCTCGATTTTCCAGCGCATCTTGAGCGTCTCGGTCAGATCCTCGTCGCGGATCCGGAGGTCGACGAGCAGCTCGGTGTTGATTCGGTCGAACCTGATCACGCCAGCGCCGTCGTCGACGTCGTACCCGTCGAGGGTGACGAGCGGCGGCGTCTGAGGGACAGGCGGGAGTTCGATCTGGTCAGTCACAAGGCAACCACTCAGCAACGCGAACGCTAAGGTCCCGGCAAAAGCCCGGGCGCAGGCGCCCCAGCGGGGCGCGACTGCCTCACACAAAGCAAGTCGCGCGCCAGATCTCAAACTGCCAAAAAGGCCAGCCTTTCCGCCATCCGTGCTCGAACCTGGTACGTGATGCCGTGACATTGCTGTCAGTGAGGCCCCCTCATCGGGCCGACTCAGGTTTGAATCCCGAGGAGTTGCCAGTGTATCCGCCTAGAACGTTGGGTTGGGTTCTTTGGCGTCGGGCTCGCGTTCCAGGTAACGGAAGATCGTTCGCGGGTCTACGCCGAGGTCGCGCGCTGTCTTGGTGCGGTTGCCGTTGTTGCGCTCGAGAACCTCAAGGATGTAGCGGCGTTGGAAGTCCTCGCGCGCTTGCGTGAGCGTCTTGATGGGTGCGACCGCCTCCGGGAGCATGTCGAGATCCTCGACGCCGATGAGAGTCTTGTCGCACATCACGATCGCCTTCTTGATCCGGTTCTCGAGCTGCCTGACGTTGCCGGGCCAGTCGTACTTCCGGATCGCGATCAGAGCGTTCGGTGTGAAGCCTTTGACCTTACCGCCCAGCTCAGCTGCGTATTTCTGCAGCAAATATTTAGCTAGGACGAGGATGTCATCCCCACGTTCCCGCAGGGCCGGGAGGTGGATGTTGATGACGTTGAGGCGGTAGAACAGGTCCTCGCGGAAACCCCCGTTCCGCATCTCGTCTTCCAGGTTGCGGTTGGTGGCCGCCACGACTCGGATGTCCACCCGCTCGGGCTTGGTGTCGCCGACCTTCAGCACCACCTTCTCCTGGAGCGCACGCAGCAGCTTCACCTGAAGCGCCAGGGGCAGCTCGCCGATCTCGTCGAGGAACAAGGTGCCGCCGTCCGCCAGCTGGAACTTGCCGGGCCTGGTCGCGACTGCGCCGGTGAATGCGCCGCGCACGTGACCGAACAGCTCACTTTCGATCAGGTTCTCTGGGATCGCGCCGCAGTTGACGACCACGAAGGCTTTGTCCGCTCTGGTGCTTCGATCATGGAGGGCCCGCGCGATCAGCTCTTTGCCGGTGCCGGTCTCACCCGTGATGAGGACGCTGATGTCCGTGCTCGCCACCTTCTCGACCGTGCGGAACACCTCCAGCATGGTCGGGCAGGAGCCGATGATGTCGCCGAAGCGGCTCATCTCGAACTTCTGCTTCAGGTTCTGGAAGTCGGCCTGCAGGCTGTCGAGCAAGAGCGCGTTCTGCAGGATCAGCGAGGCTTGGCCCGCGAAGATCGTCAGCACGTCGAGCGAGCGCTCCTCGAACAGGTTCACGACGTTGTCGTTGCCGACGTAGAGAATGCCGAGCAGCTCGCCCTGGGCCATGAGCGGCGCACACATCACCGAGCACAGCTTGAGGTTCATCACGCTCTCGCTGCCGCGCCACTGCTCGTCGTGCAGCGCATCGCTCACGATCAGCGGCTTTTTGCTCTCGATCACGCGCTTGATGATGCTGTCTGACAGCTGACGCACAGCGTCGGTGATGTTCTCGTGCTTGAGGTTGCGGGCCACGGCGACGCGCGGACCTTCCGCCTCGGTCAAGATCAGGAAGCCCTTGTCGGCGTTGGTGACCTCGATGACCGCGTCCATCAATGCCGAGAGCAGCTCGGGCACGGAGCGCAGCTCCATCAAGCGCTGACTGAAGTCGTACAGCTTGCGTAGGCCTGACAGCTCCGTCGAAGGATCGGTGTCTTCTTGTGCCGCCGCGACCGCTTCGTCGTACAGCGAGAACACGAGGTCGACGCTGCCGAGCGTAAGCCTGTCACCGTGGAGCAGCTTGCCGCGACGCTTCTTCTTGCCGTTCAACAGCATCTCGGCGCGCGCGTCGACTTCGGAGAAGTTGAACTCCCGACCGTCGAAGATCACCTGTGCGTGATAGTCCGCCAGGCTCTCTTCCTCGACGCTGACATCGTTGCCGCCGGCCCGACCCACCGAGGTGATCTTCTTGTAGATCGGAAAGATGCGCGGCTTGCCGTTTGGGACCATCCACTTGAGACAGGGCATTGCGGCGGCAGCATAGCAGATTGAGCCGACGTGACAGCTTCCACCTGAGTGGAGTGGGTTTTCGCGAGGCTGCACGTGAACGAAAAAGGGACGGTGCTGCTGCGCGCAGTCGCCGTCCCGTGATTCGAACCGTTTGGCTGGAATGCTGCCGCCCTATGCGTTAGGCGGCAGCAATTCTGTCAGCTGCAGCCCATGCTCGATCCGCAGTTGAGGCATTTGTAGCAGGCCCCATTGCGCACCGTGATGTGGCCGCAGTTGTCGCACATGGGCGCGTCGCCCATCATTTCGCCCAACTGTTCGTCGAGCGACGACGGGCCCGACTGCGCGGTGTGCCGTTGCGCCACCTGTTCGAACAGTCCCACCTGTCGAGTGGCGCCTGCGTCAGGCGCCAGCTGCGCGGCGGGATTGGCGGGGAGGGCGCGCGCAGCGTCTTCTGCACGCTGGCTAGCGTTCACGTCTGTCGGGTTGGCGAGCGCTTCGCGCTCTTCTTGCGGCGGCACGTGCGCCAGGTCGTAGCGACGCTGGTACTCGACACCGAGCACGCGGAATACGTAGTCGATCATCGACGTGGAGAACTTCACGTTCGGGTGGCCTTCGACCGGGCCCGCCGGCTCGAAGCGCGTGAACGTGAACTGCTCGACGAAGTTCTCGAGCGGCACACCGTGCTGCAAGCCCATCGACACGCTGATCGCGAAGCAGTTCATGAGCGAGCGGAACGCGGCGCCCTCTTTGTGCATGTCGATGAAGATCTCGCCGAGCGAGCCATCATCGTATTCGCCGGTGCGCAAGAACACCTTGTGACCACCGACGCGGGCTTCTTGGGTGAAGCCGCGGCGCTTCTTCGGCAAGCGGTGCCGCACGCTCGCGGGCGGTCGCGCGCCGTCATCGGCGAACGGTGCCATCATGCTCGGTGAGCTCACGAGCGCAGCGACTGCAGTGGCCGCTTGCGGCTCTTCGACAACCTCAGCAGCTTTCGCGCTCTTCTTGTCGTCTTTCTTTTTGTCCGAAGTGGACAAGGGTTGGCTGGACTTGCAGCCATCGCGATAGAGCGCGACAGCTTTCAGACCGAGCTTCCAACCCTCCATGTAGATGTTGCCGATCTCGTCGAGCGTGGCTTCGTTCGGCAGGTTGACCGTCTTCGAGATCGCGCCGGACAAGAACGGCTGCGCGGCAGCCATCATGCGCACGTGTGACATCGGAGGCAGGTAACGCTGACCGGTCGCGCCGCAGCGGTTCGCGCAGTCGAACACCGGCAGGTGCTCGGCGAGCAGGTGCGGTGCGCCTTCGATCGTCATGCGACCGACGACGGTGTCGTTGAGCTCGTCGAGCTGATGGGCGGTGAGGCCGAGCTTCGCGAGCAAGTTGAAGCCTGGCGCGCTGTACTGCGCGGCGGGGATGTCGAGACGCTTGAACACGTCCGTGCCGATCACCCAGGACGCGAGCGCTTGCGAGACGTGGAACACGCCCGGCAACGCGGTCTCGGCCTTGGCCAGCTCTTGCTCGGTCAGCCCCTTGTTCAAGAGCCACTGACGCGAAGCGTGGGGTGCGCCGGTGAAGGTGTTCGTGCCTGAGACGAACGCGACGATCTCACTGACCTCGCGCTCGCTGTAGCCGAGCTTCTTGAGTGCGCCCGGCACGCTCTGGTTGACGATCTTGAAGTAGCCGCCGCCTGCGAGCTTCTTGAACTTCACGAGCGCGAAGTCGGGCTCGATGCCGGTGGTGTCGCAGTCCATGAGCAGACCGATCGTGCCGGTCGGCGCGAGCACGGTGGCTTGCGCGTTGCGATAGCCGTGCTTTTCGCCGAGCGCGATCGCTTCGTCCCAGCAGGTCTGCGCGGCTTCGAGCAGCTCGTGTGGGATCGTGAGCGGCTCGTTGGCAGCGAAGCCTGCGCGGCTCGCGATGTCGCTGACGGCTGCGCGGTGCATGTTCATCACGCGCAACATCGGCTGACGATTGCGCTCGAAGCCGGGGAACGCGCCCTTCGTCTGTGCGATCTCCGCAGAGGCGCGATAGGCCTCACCGGTCATGATCGACGTCAGCGCACCACACATCGCGCGACCTTCGGGGCTGTCGTACGGCATGCTGAGCCGCATCAAGAGCGTGCCCAGGTTCGCGTAGCCCAAGCCGAGCGGACGGTAGTCGTGGCTGTTTTGCGCGATCTGCTCGGTCGGATACGACGAGTAGTCGACCAAGATCTCTTGCGCCAAGATCAGCATGCGCACGGTGTGCCGGTAGGCTTCGACGTCGAACGTGCCGTTCTCGTCGAGGTACTTGGTCAGGTTGATCGACGACAAGTTGCACGCCGTGTCATCCAAGAACATGTACTCGGAGCACGGATTGCTCGCGTTGATGCGATCCGTGTTGGGGCAGGTGTGCCAGTCGTTGATCGTGGAGTCGTACTGGACGCCCGGATCAGCGCAGGACCACGCGCTCTGCGCGATCATCTTCCAGAGCTCGTCGGCCTTGTAGGTGTTCGCGACCTGACCGGTGGTGCGGAAATACGTGCGCCACTCACCCTTGTGCTCGACCGCGCGCATGAACGCGTCGGTCACGCGCACCGAGTTGTTCGAGTTCTGGCCCGAGATGGTGTGGTAGGCGTCGCCGTTGAAGTCGGAGCTGTAGCCCGCAGCGATCAGCGCCGAGGCCTTTAGCTCTTCCTTCATCTTCCAGGTGATGAACTCGACGATCTCGGGGTGATCCATGTCGAGGCAGACCATCTTGGCTGCGCGACGTGTGGTGCCGCCCGATTTGGTTGCGCCGGCTGCCCGATCGAGCACCTCGAGGAAGCTCATCAAGCCCGACGACGTGCCGCCGCCGGAGAGCTTCTCCTGGCTGCCGCGAATCGAGGAGAAGTTGCTGCCGGTGCCCGAGCCGTACTTGAACAGGCGCGCTTCGTTCTTCACGAGGTCGTAGATCTTCATCAGGTCGTCATCGACCTTCTGGATGAAGCACGCGGAGCACTGCGGGTTCTGATAGGCGTTGGCCGTCTCGGTGACCGCCTGATGGTCGGGTGACCATGCGTACTGGCCGCCGCTGCCGGTGATGCCGTAGCGCTGGAAGAGACCGCAGTTGAACCACACGGGCGAGTTGAAGGCAGCGTGCTGGTGCACGAGCACGTACGTCAGCTCGGCTTCGAACACGTCCGCATCGCGCGCGGTCGCGAAGTAGCCGCCCAGCTTTTCACCCGCTTCGCGGATGGTGTGGGCGACGCGGTAGATCAACTCGCGTGCTGATCGCTCGCCGCGCTTGGGGTCGCCATTGATGCCTGCTTTGCGAAAATACTTCGAGACGGCGATATCGGTGGCCAGCTGAGACCAGCCCTTGGGAATCTCGGCGTCGCGCAGCTCGAACACGATCGAACCGTCCGGGTTCGTGATCACACTGTCGCGCTGTTCATACGTGACGTCGTCCAGGGGGTCTTTGCCTGGCTCCGTGTAGAAGCTGCGGAACTCGAGGCCGTGGCCATTCGCGCCACGAGCTCCATTCGCCCCGTGGTCTCTCTCAACGCGCTTCTGTGTTGCTGCCGTCCGAGTGCTGACGCTGCCTGCCGCTCTCGTATCTACGCTCACAAAGCACCTCCCTAGCTGATGTTCCCAGTTGCCCTGTGGCCCAGTCGGCGGGTGCGGGGGATCTCGCAGTTTATCCCCAGGTCATCCCCAGGACATTCACCGGTCGTCCACCGCTCATCCACAAGATCCACAAGATGTGGGTGTCTGCCGCCATGCGAGACACCATCTGTTGTGGCCGAGCAAGGAATAAGGCTTGGCCAAACTCGGCGTCAACTAAAAAGCTGTGATGTCTGGAAGCCTTGGTACTGGGGCTGTGTTCGGACCGCGTGGGACCGCACTGGCGAGGCTTCTCGTTCGTCAGGACACTTCAAAATGGTCAAGGTGACCACACGTGACGTGACTCGTAGGGCAAATCTTAGAGCCGAGAGGACGGATCGCAAGCTCCAACCGCTCGGGGTTCTCCGGACGGTGAGTCCTTTGCCTACAGGCCTCGCGTGGGAGTCGTGAGGTGTCGCGAGCTTGCGTTAGCCACGCTTGGGTCGGCGCGGCCCGCGGCAGGGCTTGCCCCAGATCGCGGCTACTGCGGGACCGGGCATTCGGCGTCGAGCCGCGGAGCGCAGACCTTGTCTGTGCAGCGCGCGCCGCAGGCCGAGACACAGTCGTACTCACAGGCGCGACCCGCCGACTCGTAGTCGTCGATCAGCTCGTCCGCGAGCCGCGCGCCTTCATCCGCAGCGTCCTTGCGCAGGGGAGTCCAACAGCCGAGCGGGCAACCCGGCGTGATCAACGTGCAGTCCTCGTCGCGCTCGCAGGCGTTATGCCGAGTCACGAACTCCTCAAACTCTTTGCGAATCTCTTGTTCGCTCGGCGCGCACCCCACACCCAGAGCCAAGCACAATACCAGCGTCGCAAATCGCATGACGAAACCCCTAGTAATCATCCTTACCCAGCACCGGATGTCGTGCAACTTGGCCAACCGGTTAGGTGACAAAAGCGGACTAAGTCACGGTTCGACTACGCGTGCTTGCTGTTTGAACGTTTGGTGCGAGTGAAATGGAGTGTGCACGCGTTCGCGGTGATCATCGATCTGCAGAACCTCAGGGGCTGAGGTTCTGCAGATCGATGGGGTAGCTTCGGTCGGAATGAAAGCGGAACACGTAGATGCGACCCTCGTGCGCGAGGACGGTGGCGCCGCTCTCGAAGGACACGGCTGCCTGCGCGCGCGGCTGGGTTGGGTTGCGGAGGTCGATGAACAGGAGTGCGCCGGCAGTCGAGACCAAGAGCCGTCCGTCGAGTGCGCCCTCGATCTTGATCGGGAGCCGGCCTGCGATGTCGATGTCGAGTGTTGCGACCGTTTCAAGGGTTTGTGCATCGAGGACCTCGAGCCATGTCCAGTCGCTGTGCGGCTCGCTTCCTTGCGGCACATCCTGTTGCGGCACGTGCACGAGGTATAGGTGCTGGCCGTCGTCGGCGTGGAGACTAGAGAGCGAGCGCCCCGGCCAGGTATGTGTCGCTGATGGCGGCGAGACCTCGTCACCCCAGGGAACGCGCGAGAGCGTGAGAGCCGATGGCTCGGCGCTGTACGCGGCCGTGTAAACAGCGGTCGACGTCGCGGCTTGGACAGCGCCTGGAACCGGAGTTGCGGCGCTTGCGCTCGGTTCGGGATCGGCGAAGTCGATGCGCGTCGCATACCACCCGTCCTGCTTCTGCTCGCTGGAATAGTACTTCGTGCCTGCGAGCTCGCCGGACAGATAACTGAAATCGGCGCCGGGTACTTCCAGCGACTGCGGCACGAGCACGGGGTGATCGGGGTCGCGGAAATCGATCACGCGCAGGTTCGACCAAGGGCCCTGCGGTTGTACGGGCTGCGGCAGCAAAAGCGACCTGCCAATGGCGTCGGCGCCATAAAATCTAGTGAGCCCGTCGACTGAGATGACGCCGGCTTTGCGTGGTTGGCCTGTGTCGCTTATGTCGTACGCTTGTACTGTTAGTCGTAGTGCATACGATTGCCAATCGATGACCGTCCAGCGCAGCTCGAGCAAGAGGTCATCCCCTTTCGCCCAAGCGCTGGACTCGACGGTTGGAATGGTCGCAACAGGTGGTGTGTCGCCGATGGCATCGAGCCGAAGGAACTGCAGCTCCACAGGATAGTCGACACCTGTCGGCGGTCCGGACTGAGGCGTGCGTCGGAAGTACACGACGGTGTCTCCGAAGTGAAAGCCGCCCCCGACGAACGGGTCAGGTTCTAACGCTCCGAGCTCCGCGGGCGCAGACAAGTCGCTGATGTCGAAGGTTCGTATCGCTAGGTCAGACAGCGTGAGCAGTGTTCTGTCGAAGAGGAACAGGTCGCCGACTGGGGCGATCTCGGTGATCATGCTGCGTCGCGTGAGTGTCTGGCGCGAAGCTGTGTACAGCTCGAAATAGGCCTCGGGGACGCCCGAGTACTCGTCATAATAAGGGATTCCGATCAGCCAGGGTTCCGCGGTGCCATCTGCTGCAGCCTCTGGCTGCGCTAAGCCGAATACCTGGATCGGCCGATCGGTATCGGTCCCGTAATAGAAGCCTTCGACCGCTGCGCTTGCCAGCAGCGGATCTGCGGTGCTCGAGGAAGTGTCGAACAGACGCAGCTCGTGGGTATGGAGCGCCAACATCCGCTGCACATCTGGGAGGAAAAGCGCGGGAAGATGGCCCGAAGGACCTAGATAACGCGGCTCCGGGCAGTTGCCGTCCGCATCGACCGGGTATTGGTAGAGCTCATCCATGCCAGCGCTGCTCGCATAGAACGCATTGTCGTTCGCGGAGTACAGGACCCATTTGATCGCGGAAGCTTCGCGCTCGTGTGGTGACGCGATATCGCAGCTTCCGATTTTCCCGAGTGCAGCGTCGCGGGAGAGAGCGAACGTGTCAACGATGGGGCTCCTCTCGATGTCGTATATGACGTGCAGCTGATCCCCGTCGATCATGAGGTCTCCCGGAAGCGTGTGGTCGCCGGAGATCGTTGTCTCATAGACGTTGCGCAGCTCAGCGCCGGTACCGTCGATCACCAAGATGCGCGTGTCCAGATCGGTGTTGCTGATGCCTACCAAGATCTTGTTTGAGCTGGCTTCGAGCTTCGCGGAGCCGTGAGGTAGCTCGACCTCTCCCGTGAGAACGAGCCGTTCTCCTTGCAGCTCGTAGCGGCTTAACCACGCGCGGTCGTTCTGCCCGAGTATCACTTCGTAGGAGAAGATCGCGGTGCCAGTTTGCAAGAGCTGCGATGGAATCCGGCCCCGCATCTCAACCTTCTGAATGAGTGTCGGCTGCGAAGTGTCACTGATATCCACGTTCAGAATAGCGGGTAGTCGCGAGCTCAGTATCGCGACATCCTCTCGTGCTCCTTCGTACCGGTAGCTGTCGGCACCGCGGTAGATCACATGGTGCCCGATCCTGAATAACCCTTCGCCTACGCGGTAGTCGTCGAGCGCGCCCTCGACGCGTGGACGGCTTGGGTCGTGCACATCGATGATCCGCAGAACATTTCGGCCATCGAGCAGACGGCTGCCAGGCAGAGCAATGAATGGTTGCCCATGTTTACCGTCGCTCGGGCTCTCAGACACGTCCGGCGCCGGCTCGGTGTCGTCGTCGATGAGGTGCGGCCAGAGCTGCTGCAGGTATTCGCAGCCTGTTAGCGTGAGTGCCATGCTCAGACAGCAAACAAGAGCACGCATAGCCAACCCCCGAGGTGCTTTTGGTTTGCGCCGCTGATGGCGGCGGGCGCTTTGGCAGACACTACCATGCGCCCTTGGATCAGCACGTGCGCATTGCGTCCTGCGGGCTGATCGCGGCGATAAACGCCCACCTTCAGCCCGCTCGGACGACAGCGCCTAAGTGCGCTTGTGCACGAGGCGCTCTGCGATTTGTACTGCGTTGAGTGCGGCGCCTTTTCGTAGGTTGTCACCTGTGACGAAGAGCGCGAGGCCGTGTTGGACCGTGGGGTCGCGGCGTAGCCTTCCTACGAACACGGGGTCGCGGCCGGTGGCTTGCAATGGGTTCGGTACATCTGTGAGCACTACGCCTTCTGCTTTGCTCAGCAGCTCGTGTGCTTGCTCGACCGAGATCGCACGCTCGAACTCGGCGTTGATCGAGAGTGAGTGGCCGCTGTAGACCGGCACGCGCACGCATGTGCCAGACACCGGGAGCTCGGGGATCTCTAAGATCTTGCGGGTCTCGTCGCGCAGCTTGATCTCTTCTTCGGTGTAGCCGTCTTCGACGATGCGATAATTCAGCGGCACGACGTTGAACGCGATCGGTACCGCCCACTTCTCTGGAGTAGAAATCGGGACCGCAGCGCCATCGCGCGCGAGCGCTGCCGACGCTCCACCGATGCTGTTCACCTGCTGCTCCAGCTCGCGCACGCCTGCAACACCGGCACCTGACACTGCTTGATAGGTGCTCACGACCAGGCGCTTCAAACCAGCGAGCTGGTGCAGCGGCTTGAGCACCGGCATCGCGGCCATGGTGGTGCAGTTGGGATTCGCGATGATGCCCTTCGGGAGTTGATCGAGCGCGTGTGCGTTGACCTCGGCGACCACCAGCGGAACATCGCGATCGCTGCGCCATGCGGATGAGTTGTCGATCACGCGCGCGCCCGCTGCAGCTACGCGCGGCGCGAGCTCACGCGACGTCCCGGCGCCTGCTGAGAAGAACACGATGTCGAGGCCGCGGTAGTCCGCGCTTCCGGCGTCCTCGACCAGGATCTCGCGGTCCTGCCAGCGGATGCGCTTGCCGGCCGAGCGCGCCGACGCGAACAGCCGCAGCGTGTGCAGCGGAAAGCGGCGCTCGGCGAGCAGCTCGAGCAGAAGCTCGCCGACGAGGCCGGTTGCGCCGACGATGCCAACGGAGCACGGAGTAGAAATGGGCATGCACGAATCTCCTAGTGGTTTCCGGGAGACGGCGCCGTTGTCAGGAGGCCCGTTCCCAGTTCTTGGGGGGCCTCTTTGCTGGTTTTGTTACGTCGCGATATGCGCGCGCACGAACCAGCCAGGCCCACTTATCGTGGTCGGCTTGGTCGGCTTGAGCGTGCGCTTTGTCGCAAAACCAGACATCGAGCCGGAACCTTACTTCGACGTCTGCTGCCGCGCCAGTGGCATTCGAACAACTTCAGCGTGTTCGTCGAAGCTGAAGCGAGGCCAGTTCTCAGCGATGTCTGCATGTTCGCTGCCCTGGAGCTGGCCCTTCAGAAACTCGACGGCTGTCAGCGCGCCGAACACGCGTTTCGCCAATGCTTCGTTCTTCACGCGAGCGAGCTCGGCGCGTGCTGTGAGTGGTGTGCGGCCTTGGATCTGCAGAACCGTCTCGAGCAGGCGCAGCTTCTGGCATTCGTACACGAGCCAGTCGTAGCGGAAGATCGCTTGCAAGCTATGGGCAGTGAAGCCGTTCATGGCTGCAGCGTACGCGCTTGCGCTAGCGGGTTGTGCGATCACCGCATCGTACGCGGCACGGCCCTCGGCGATGATGTGATGGGTCAGCAGGCGCAGCTCGTACAGGCTGTCGACGCCGAGCGCTTGTGGGCCTGGCTTCAAGTAGCCGCCGATGCCTGCAGCTTCAAAGGGCGGCTCGAGCCGGGCGAACAGCAGCGCCGAGTAGCGGCCCGCGATGCGCTCGAACAAGTACAAGCGCTCTCGACCATACTGATTGCGGAGCGCTTCGACGCGCGCACGCAGGTCTGTGAAGTCCGCCGCTCGCAGCTGCGGGACGAGCTCGCTCCAGAATGCTTCGACCTCGGCTGCTAGCTCGGGCGCGTCTTGTGCGATCGCCGCGTGTGGGCTCTCGCCGCGCTGCACCGCTCGCATGGCGCCGCCAAGTCTCGAGCGGTACAACCACACCACGTCTTCGAAGTGCCAGAGCTCGGGCGGCGGCAGTGGGTGCTGGACGAACAGATCGCTCCGTGTTCGGGCTGGTATGTTCGGGCCGATCAGCTCGCGCTTCCAGTACACGCCGGGACCCCGTGCAGGCTCGAGCAAGTGCATGCGTACGCGGATCGCACGGGGCGCCCCAAGTTGCCGCTCTGAGCTGCGGTCGTAGATGGCTCGGCCTGGCGCGCCACCGGACAAGATGCTGTGCAACAAGCGCTGCGCGGCCGAGACCCCACCGTGTCCGTAGGGATCCCAGCGTCCGACCACACCGCGGAACAAGCTCTGCTCGTTCAAACCGATGCTCTCGTAGACAATGGCCTGCTCGACACGGTCGTGGTGCGGGGCGCACAAGCGAGGCTTGCTGCGCGCGTGGCTCGGCCAGAAGCGGTGCTGCAGCTCGTGCCAGTGCTCGCCATCCCACGTGACCTCGGCGACCGGCGCGAAGCGTGCGCTCGGCGGGCTCTGCGGTGGGAATACGCCGTACGGATGCACCAAGCGAAACGGCGCGAGGCAGCGCGCCAGCGTGATGGGCCAGCGCAGCGGGAGCGGGAGGCGTCGCCACGGCGCCCAAAGCGTCCAAGTGAATGCGCAGAACGTATTGAACGGCAGAGCCAGAAGGGCCATGCAGCTGTGGGCGGCGAAGACCACGCCCGAGGGGGTCGCGAACGAAGCCAGCGTGAGCTGACGTGCACTCGCATGGTCGAGCCACGACAATACAACCGCGCTCAAGATCCAGTTGAAGTGGCCGAAGCTACCGAAGCTGTGGATCGTGAGCATCAGTGCGAGCACGGCGTACGTGCTGAGCGTGGTGAAGGGCCCGGGAGAGAACACCGTGAATGGCGCGATCACTTCGACGACAAACAGCCCGTACAGCGCCAGCACGTGCACTGCGCGCGGCGCACGATGGGCCAAGAGCCCGAGATAGGTCGGCAACGGTTGGCTGACGAGAAAGCCGCGCAAGAACCCACGGTCTTGCGGCTTGCTGCCCGCGAACTTGTGCTTGCCGAACCCGAACAAGACGCGAAACGCGAGCAAGCGAATGGCCCACGCCGTAGGTGCGTTCGGAGCGCTCACACACGCAAAGTCCGGCAGCAGCAGCGCCTCCGGCAAAAACGCGCCCCAAAACCCTGCTTCGAGCAGCAGCGCGTCCCACGGATAGATCAGCGTCAGCGCTCTATCGAGCGACAGGTACGCGAGCCAACACAACGCAAAAGCGTAGGGCGTGTGCGGGCCGCCTATGATGATCGAGCCGGCCGCTGTCACGCCGATGCCCACCAGCGCGAGCAAGCTGCGATCACTGGCGTTCAGCCAGAGCAACGTCGGGAAGTACGCGAAGCGCCGCCAGCCTGCAAAGTCACGGGCCTGAGCGCGCAAGGCCTCTGCGATCGGCAAAAGGCCAGCACGTCCTGCGATGGGCAAAACCTGCGTCGCAAGCGAGCAAAACGCGATCAGAAAGCTCAGGCCCACGCCGCGCGCGAGGAGGCCCCACACAAGCTCGGGCTCGGGTTGTGCTAGCGCGAGGTGCAGGCTTTCCATCGCGCGCAGGGTAGGGCGAGCGCACTGCGCATAGAAGCACGAACGTCGTGGACTTGACCCCTCGCTAGCACGATGATGCGCGCCCGGAGGTAGACGATGAGCTTTGACACCCCCCTTGCGATCAGCGGCCCGCTGCGCCGTCCACGCCAGATGTTGGCCGATCAGGAATACGGCGGCCACAGCTCGATCCACGACGACGCGATGGCCGAAAAGCTCGGTTTTCGCGCAGGTCCGATCGAAGGCCCGACGCACTTCAGCCAGTTCGTGCCGCTGCTCGCACAGGTGTGGGGACAGGCCTGGTTCGAGCGCGGATGCTTCTCCGCGCACTACCAGAACATGGTCGTGGAAGGCGAAGAGGTGCGTGCGTACGTAGCGCTGCCGGCACAGGGCGCGACGCGCACAGAAGCGTGGGCGCAAAAAGCCGACGGCACAGGTGTGCTCGAAGCCAGCGCGAGCTTGGGGCCCGATCATGGCGTGACGTTGCTCGAGCAGCGCATCGCAAAGCTGCGGCCCACGGCGAAGCTGGTGATCCTCGCCGATCTGCACGTTGGCATGAAGGGCGCACAAGATGAGCCCGTGCGCATGGATGCCGAGCAGCACATGGGTGCGCTCTATCCATTCAGCTTGAAGCAAAAGCTCGAGCGCATCACCGAGAGCTCGCCTTGGTACTCGGATCCTGCGTCGACACCGTGGGGCAGAGCGATCATTCCCTTGGAGATGATCAGCGTGCTCGCGGAGTACAGCAGCCCCAGCGCCAAGCTGCCGGTGAAAGGGCCCGCAGTCGGTCTGTTCGCAGACCAAGAGATCCGCATGATCGATGGGCCGCTGTTCGTGGGCGAGGACTACCTGATCCGCCGCGAAGTGGTCGCGTTGTCTGAGAGCGCGCGCACCGAGTCCTACTGGGTGAAGACGCGCATCTTCGACGCGACTGGCGAGCGGCTCAAGGCCGAGATGCTGCTGAATCACGCCACATTGAAGCATTCCTACGCCGGCTACGAAGCGGCGCGCGCAAGCACCTGACGCGCTCATGACAACCTAGACGCCGCCGCTCCGCGCGGCGGCGTGTGGGTTGTTGTGATCTAAGTGTCAGGTTGTGTGAGTTGCTGTGACACGCCTAAACCGCGCTCGAGGCCGGGGCGGCTGCGAGTCAACCCCAAGTCCGTGTTACATTTAAGGCTGTGAGGTCTACAGGCTTTCAGCCCATCCACCCGCGAAAGCTCTACGCGAAGTTGCTGGCCTGCGCGTCCGTGGACGAGCGCGCCAAGGCGACGCTGGACTTTCTGTGTGGTTGTACGGGAGCGGCGCGCGGGTACCTTTTCCTCGTTCATGATCAGGGGTTGCGCGAGGCAGCCAACTCAGGTCAAGGCGCTGCCACGCAGGATCTGTTGCTCGAGGCCGAGCGTGCGTTGAGTCGCGAGCTCGAGATCGAGCCCGACGCGAACCGAACACGTACGATCGATACCCCGGCGCCCGTCCGGCCAGAGAGCCCGCTCAAAGATCAACTGTGGACGAGCCACAACGGGGCTTCGTACATCCGGCATGTCTTGGGCACCTACCAAGACTCGCATTGGATGCTGGTTGGAATTGCGATGCTCGAAGCGGGCGCCAAGCTGACGCCGCTGCGCCACGCGTACGTCGAGGTCGTCTGCAACGCGTTCATCGCCTCCGGCGAAGTGAACCGCACGCCGCAGAAGCTACTGTAGCGATGGCTCCGCTGTGAGCCCGCTCATGACCATGCTCACAGCGCGGTTGCAGCGGAGAGCTGCAGCTGTTTGTGGCTGCTTGCTTCCGAGCCCGACGCTCTGACCGTATAGTCATGCCCATGCTGCGCCTCGGATCGGGCCGCTTCGAGCTCTTGCGCCAAGTGGGCGAAGGTGGAGCCGGTGTGGTCTTCGAGGGCCGTGATTTGAGCGCCAACAGTCTGGTCGCGATCAAGCTGCTGCATACCGGCAGTGAGGTCGCGCAGGAGCGCTTCGAGACGGAAATCGCGGTGCTCGCGGAGCTGCCGCATCCCGCGATCGTTCGCTACATCGCGCATGGGATCGCGGACGATGGGCGTCAGTACCTCGTGATGGAGTGGCTCGCGGGCAAGACCGTCGACGCACACCGCACCGGCCAGTGGCCGATCAGCGAAGTGCTGACGCTCGCGCGGCGCCTGGTGTCCGGGCTGGCATTTGCCGCGCTGCGCGACATCAGCCATCGCGACATCAAGCCTGCGAACCTGTTTCTTGTGGCCGGCGACGTCGCAAACGCAAAGATCCTCGACTTCGGTCTGGCGAGGCGCAGCTCCGATCGCCAAGAGAGCACGGACCACGGCACGGTCGTGGGCACGCCGCAATACATGTCACCCGAGCAAGCGCGGGGCGACTCGGTGCTCGACTCGCGCACCGATGTGTTTTCGCTGGGCAGCGTGCTGTACGCGTGCTTGTGCGGACGCGCGCCGTTCTTAGCACCGCAGGCTTCCGTGATCCTCGAGCAGATCTGTTACGAGGAGCCGATGCCGATCGAGGAGCGCGCACCGCACGTTCCGCTGCGTTTGCGCACGTTGGTGCAGGCGATGATGCGGAAGAACCGCGAGGAGCGGCCCGACTGGCGGACGATCGCCGAAGAGCTCAGCGAGATCGCAGATCAACATGTCGAGCTCGACGCCGAGCGCGTGAGCCAGCTTCCGCCGTCGCCGGGTCGCAGGAGCTTGGTCCCCGCCCCACCGCGGCGCATTCGCGCGGATTATCGCATCGTGGTCGCTTTGTTTCTCTCGCCACGCAGCGCGGCCCCCGTATCGGCGGAGCTCGTCGCAGAGCTGCGTGAGATGGTCGCGCAGCACAGCATGCGCGTCGAGACGCTGCCCGATGGTACGCGCCTGTTGCTGCCGGAGCTGGTGTTGGCGACGAGTGAACAGGCGGTGGTCGCTGCGCGCTGCGCGCTCTCTCTGCAGCGCGGGCTCACCGGACGTGCTGCGCTCGTGATGTGTACCGGGCGCGCCGCGCTCGGCGACAGTCAGCCATTCGCCGAGCTGATCGAGCGCGCGATGGGCTTGCTCGCAAATGCCTCGACCCAGGCCGTGCACGTCGACGCGCCCAGCGCCGCGTTGCTCGAGACGCGCTTCGAGCTCGGCGGGATCGAGCTCGAAGGCGCACAGCGTACGCTCGAGCGTGAGCGCAGCGGCGGTGAAGCTGCGCGTACACTCTTGGGTCAGACCAGCCCCTTCGTCGGTCGCGAGCGTGAGTTGGCGGAGCTGCAGCGGGTATGGGACGAGTGTGTGCGCGAGCGGTCTGCGCGTGCGGTGCTCGTGACCGCAGCAGCTGGTGGCGGCAAGAGTCGCTTGTTGCATTGTTTTCTCGAACGGCTGCGTGGGTCGGGCAGCCCGTTCACGCTGCTCGCGGGCCGCGGCGATCCGATGCGCGGTGGTACGCAGTTCGGTGTGCTCTCGTTTGCGGTGCACGCTTGGGCCGAGATCGCGAGCAGCGATCCGATCGAGCTGAAGCGCCAGAAGCTCACCGAGCAGATCAGTCAGCTCGTACCAGGCGTTCGCGCTGCGACGGTCGCGTGCTTTTTGGGCGAGATGGTGGGCATGCCATTTCCAAACGATGCCAGTGCGCAGCTGCGAGCGGCGCGCGCCGACCATCAGTTGATGGCGGACGCCATGCTCGAGAGCTGGCTGCTGTTTGTCGACGCGCTCGTGGATCGCGGGCCGACGCTGCTATGCATCGAAGATCTGCACTGGTCCGACCCGGCAAGCGTGCGCTTCATCGATGCCGCCCTGCGCAGCGCGCGCGAACGATCGCTCTTGGCGCTGGCCGTCGCTCGTCCCGAGGTGCGCGACGTGCTGCCGCAGCTGTGGGCGGAGCGAGATCTCCTCGAAGTGCCGCTGTTGAAGCTCGATGCCGCTGCGAGCATGCAGCTGCTCCAGGGCCTGGCCGGTGCACCCACCGAGCCGGCGCTGCAAGCTGCCGTGCTCGAGCGCGCGGACGGCAACCCGTTTTTCTTGGAGGAGCTCGTGCGCGGGCTCGCGACGCGACCGCGCGATCAGGGCTTGCCGGAGACGGTGCTCGCCGTGGTGCAGGCTCGGCTCTCAGACTTGGGCGAACAGCCGAAGCGGCTCATTCAAACCGCTAGCATCTTCGGTCAAACGTTTCGCTTGGTCGCGGTGCGTGCGTTGCTCGGTGACAGCTCGCTCGACCTGGAAGCTGCGCTCACGCAGCTGCGTGAGCGCGAGATCATCGTGGCCAGCGACGCGCGCACCCAAGAGTTTTCGTTCAAGCAGTCGCTGCTGCGCGACGCCGCATACATGTTGCAGCCCGACGAGGATCGCGCTCACGGCCATTGTTTGGCTGCTGCTTGGCTCGAGCAAGCAGGTGAGGCGCCTGCTGTGATCGCTGATCACTATGAGCGTGGCGGCGATCGGGCGAATGCTGGCGTGCAGTGGGCGCGCGCAGCGGCGCGGGCGTTTGTGCTGAGCTCGCTCGATGATGCGCTGCGCTTTGGCGCGCGTGCGGTCGCGTGTGGTCTGCCAGACGCCGAGTTTGGTGCGCTTGCGGTGGTATTGGCCGAAGCGCGTTCGTACGTCATCGACGATGTGGACGCGACCAATTGGGCCGAACGTGCGCGCCAGATTTATCCGGCAGGCTCGCCGGAGTGGTGGCGTGTGACACAAGTTGCCGCGGTCGCGTATTCGCGCAGCGGCGCAGCGGAGCTCGATGAGATCGCCGACGAGATGGTCGAGCACTTCGCGCCGAGCAATGAGCATCCGGAGCAGGCTCTCGCGTTCAGCTACACGATCAGTGATTGTCTGCGGGTCATGCGCGACGATGTCGCAGAACGTTTGCTCGCTCTGTTCCCGAAGCACTTGCCAGAGTCGCTCGCGGGGCGTCCGGAGGGCTGTCTCAATGCGGCGCGTGCACGCAAGGCCTACCGCTCGGGCAACTTGAGTGAAGCGCTGCGCTTCGGTCGCGACGCGGTCGACGCACTGCGCAAGGCTGGCGCGCTACGGGACGTGGCCGACGTGCTCAATCTGTGCGGCTATTTCCTGCATGAGCTCGGAGGGTACGCGGAAGCCGAGCCGCTCTTGCTCGAAGCGACGCAGCTCGGTCATCGCATGGGCTCTGTGAATGATGTGAGCTACGGGCAGCTCAACCTCGGGTCCTGCTATGTGCGGCAAGCGCGCTACGCAGAGGCGGAACGCGCGCTCGCGGTCGCTCTCTCGGGCTATCAGAAGCTCGCGATGGGTTCGTTTCAATGTGAGACGCTGAGTCACCTGGCGGAGGCGCAGCGCGCCCGTGGGGAGCTCGAGCGGGCGCGTCAGACGGCGGAGCGCGCGCTGCAGCTCGAGTCGTTGGACCCGGCGCCCACTGCGCTCGCGTTGGCTCGGTTGTCGGCGATCGACTTGTCGGAGGGGCTCATGGACGAAGCGCTGGAGCACGCGCGCAGCGCACAAGAGCTCGTGCAGGAGCATGGGGTCACGGAGTTCGTGGGCTTGATCGCGAGGAGCTACGTCGAGAGCTTGGAGGCCGCGGGCGAGAGCGACAAAGCGCACGCTGCGCTGCGCGCGGCTGTCAGTTGGATCGAGGAGCAAGCGGCGAAGATCGATGAGCCGCTGTCGCAGCGCTCGTTCCTCGAGCAGGTTCCAGAGCACGCGCATCTGCGGCACCGCTTAAACGCCAAACGCTCGGGCGCAGGCCCGAGCGTTTAGTTCTGTCACGTTAGTTGTTACATCAGTTCGCGATCGCGATCGACCACTGCGAGTGCGTGCCCGAGGCCCATGTCCACTCCTGCACGGCTTGACCATCGGCGGTGCTGCTTGCGCTCGGCAAGGACAACACTGAGGTCGACTTCAAGACCGGGCTGATAGCGTGGAAACCCGTGGCATTGCCCATCGAGGTGAAGCTCCACAGCTGATCCGTCGCACCGTTGACATACGTCGACTGCACGATCGCCGTGCCGTCGGCGGTCTTCTTTTGGTACACGGACAACACCTTGCCACTGCTCTTGTTCACGACCTTGTACTTCTTCGGGCTGATCTGCAGGATCTGCCACTTCTGACTGGTCGTGCTCTTGTACGGGTTCTGTATGACCGCGCTGCCTTCGCTCGTGCTCGCGCTGTCGAGGCACTTGCCGCTCACGCGATTGCAGATCTTGTAAGACGTGTTCACGTCGAAGTTACGCCACACCGTCACCACGTGGTTCAAACCACCACACGCCTTGTAACCGTCGTTCTCGTAAGGCTTGTCCGCGGGCGTGCAGAACTTCTCGCAAACAGTCGCTTCGGCCCAAGCGTATGTGTACGGAGCGTTCGCTTGACCGGCACCGATGCGACCCGGCACGACGGCCTGATCGAAGTCACTGCCGTTGCAGTAGTACATCTTGGGCGGGCTCGTGAACAAGTTGCCGAAGAACGAGCCTTCCTCGTACGGATGGCCGTCGCTCTGACCCCAACCCACGCCCGGCATGTTGCCATCGAGCCAGAGCGAGACGTTCTGACCGGTTGTATTCACGTGCGCGAGCAAGCACGCACTCACGCTCTCTTCACACGCTACATCGCACGCGCCGTTGGCCCACTGTGGCGCCACGCCGATCTGGCCCTGGAACGTATACGAAACGCCAAACTGGTCCTTCTTCGTAATGCTGTCCGAGGCAGGCAACGCGCAGCGAACCATGTACTTGATCGTGTCGCGACCCGACGCGCTCGTCATCAAACCGACGCCCGACTGCAAGCCATTGACCGTCTTCAAGCCGTTGACGGTCTTCAAGCCATTGACCGTCTTCAAACCGTTCGTCGTGCTCAGACCGTTCACCGTCTTCAAACCGTTCGTCGCGAGCAGTGCTTGTTCGATGCTGCCGACGTTGTCCTCGTTCTCAACCAGGATCTCACCGTCCTCACCGACGGGGGCACAGGCCGACATCAGCATTCCTACGCCTACAGCCAATGCACCACACAACTTCGCACTGCCACGTTGATTAGCTTGCAATGTCATACTCCGCGAGCAGGACCTGCGCGACCGCGGAAGTATCTCCGACAAGGTCTCAGCAACACGATCCAAGGCTCGCTGGGTCCTATTGCAGGTTGCTTGCCAACGCCGCTGACGGCTGCAGGGGGTCTCCAGGATCTAGCCCACATTCGCGCCGTTGCCCGGCACGCTACGAATGTTGCGCTCGAAGCAGCAAGCGAATGAATCAGCGGGCATGTGCGACAGCGTCACGCTTTCAGAGCGACTGCACCAAGCGGCCACCGTCGACGACCAAGATGTCTCCGGTGTGGAACTTCGATGCGTCCGAGGCGAGATACGCCGCTGGGCCCTCGATGTCCGAGAGGTTGCCCGGCCGCCTGAGCGGGGTGATCGCCGCGAACTTGTCGCTGATGGCTGCAGCGCGTGGATCGCCCGCGTGAAAGCCGCTCAAGATGAACCCGGGCGCGAGCATGTTGGCGCGCACGCCGTACGGGCCGAGCTCGACCGCGAGACCTTTGATCATGGCCGCGAGGGCGCCCTTGGCTGCGGCGTAGTGCTCCATGCCCTGCAATCCGTGGAACATGGACAGGCTGCCACACGCCACCAGTGAGCCGCCGGCGTCGCCCGCTTGTGCGCGTTCGCGCATGTGTTTGGCGGCTTCACGCAACGTGTAGAACGCACCATGTAGGTTGATGTTCAGAAGAGCGTGGTAACTCTCGGTGCTGAGATCGGCGAACGATGTGGCGCGATGATGAATGCCGGCGTTCGCGAACACACAGTCCACGCGACCGAGCGCGCGCAGGGTCGAGGCGAACGCTCGGATGACTGCGGCTTCATCTGACACGTCTACCGCTTCCGCGTGGGTCCGCCGTGCACCGAGCGTTTCGAGCGCGGCCAGGGCTTCGGCGTTCTTCTCGGCGCGCCGGCCCCACACCACGACGTCAGCGTTTTGTTTGGCGCAGCCCTGCAGGAACGCGAGGCCGATGCCGCTGTTGGCGCCAGTTGCAAGCACCACCTTGCCTGTGAGATCGAACAGTCCTGACATATCAGCTGTGCTTCTTCGCTACAGGGTGAACGCGTAAGTAGTCTGCGAAGTAGGGATCGAGCTGGCGCGTGCTGAGGCCCCATTCATCGAGCGAGTAGCTGTGCCGGCCGAAGCGCCCTTGTGGATTGTGCTCGAGCCACGCGCGCATGCCGCTCTCCGCTGCGGGGCTCCAGCTGTCACCGAGCCAGCGGTAGATCTTCTGCATCTGGCCTAGCGGATCACTCACCAGATCGTCGTAGTACGCGTGGTAGATTGCGTCCGGGCGTTCGCGGCTGACCTCGAGCGGGCGAGCCAAATGCTGGGCGAGCTGCAGCGGGAAGCGATCGCGGATGTACGCGCGGTCGGGTTGTTTGTTGAAGATCGCTTGCGAGTTGCTCCGCATGCTCAGCGACGAGGCGAGGGCGACGTAAGGATCGCGATGAGTCCAGATCACCTTGGCGTCTGGGAACGTCTGAAAGAGCGTGCGGATGAACAATGCGTCTGACGGCATCTTGAGCACCCAGCGCCCGGGATTGGTGGACTGCAGCACTTGCAGCACGCGCTTCCTGTGCTCGAACGCCGAGCGCATGTCGCAGAACATCAGCCAGTCGTGATAGGTCGGCGTCGTCGAGAGTACGGCAAACATCAGTGACTTGAAGTCTTGCGCCAGGAGGTGCACGCACTCGGTGGGCCCGTCGCCCGCTTCGAAGTGTTGGGCTGCGCCTTGCGGGTTGTTCTGGAGGACCTGCGCGTCTTTTGCTTTCTCCAAAAGGCAGCGTGGGTCTGTGCGCAGCGCGCCTGCCGCTGCTGGCGGCACCCCCTGATAGGCTTCCCACTTCAAGAGCGATCGGTTCGCAGGGTCGGCATCGAGCATGTAGCTCACGAGCGTGGTGCCTGTCCGGGGCATGCCCAAGATGAACACGGGCCGCTCGACGGGTGTATTTAGGAGCTGCGGCTGGCGGCGGAGGTAGTCGTCGACGCGCATGCGCGCGGCGAGCGCTTCGGTATAACGCCCGCGCATTATGGTCGCGCCGCGCTCGCTGAGCGTGTTGGCGGCCATGTGATCGTGCAGCAGGATCTCTAGGCCCTCGCGCCACGAGTCTGTTTCTGGCGCGGGCAGGTCGGTAGTGGTGTGCGCGGCGCGTAGGATCTCATCGACTGTCATCGGCAGCTCTCTCATTCGAAGCACAGCAATACTTTGGCTGCGCTGTTCGGGTCGTTTGCGGTCTCGAATGCGCGCAGGAAATCCGAGAACGGAAAGCGATGGCTGATCAGCAGCTCGGGATCGACCTCGGCGCGCGCGAGCTTCTGCATCACCTCGGGGAACTCGGTCGGATAGCCCGATGAGCCGAGCAGGCTCAGCTCTTTGCTCATGACCTTCGTGCCATCGAGCGTGAGCGGCGCGCTCTGCATGGCCAGCGTGACGATGCGACTGCCCTTGTTGCAGAATGTGGCGATCTCTGCGAGCAAGCCGGGAGCGCCGCTCGCTTCGATGTAGACGTCGGTCTTCGGGTAGCTCGAGCCGAACAAGCTGCCTGTGCCGCGCAGCTCGGCGAGTACTTCGGCTGGTTTGTGCGTGCGCGGATCGAACACGGCGCGTGCACCGAGCCCGCGTGCGCGCTCGCGCCGCAGTGACGACAAGTCGAACGCCACGATGTCCGTGACGCCGCGCCAGCGCAACGCGATGATCACGCCGAGGCCGATCGGTCCGACACCAAAGATCGCGACGCTTTCGCCCGGCTTGGGATCAGCGCGATTGACCGCGTGTGCTGCCACGGCGAGCGGCTCCACGAGGGCAGCGTGCTCGAAGCTCAAGTGGTCGGGCACATGACACAATGACTGTTTGTGCGTGTCCACATCGCGCAGCACGACGTAGTCGCTGAAGCCACCAGCTTCGCCGCCGCGGCCCACGTCGGCCGGGCTGTTGTACGAGTTGTATGCGACTCGGTCGCCACGCTTCCAGCCCGTGACCTGCGCGCCGACTTCGATCACTTCGCCTGCGTACTCGTGTCCGAGCGGCATGGGCCGATCGAAGCGCGCACCGCGCTTCCGAAAGTGGAGATCAGTGCCGCAGATGCCAGCGGCTGCGACCTTGATGATCAGGTCTTTGGGGCCGGCTGCGGGCTCGGGCGCTTGATCGAGTCGAAGGTCCCCCGGGCCGTGGATCACTGCAGCTCTCATGCGGCGAGCATCGCAGAGCGTGTGCTACGCAGCAAAGCTGGAGGGTGTCGTCAATCGGCCAAAGGTTCGAGCTTACGCCGCATCGGAGCGCACTGTGCTTGTTGGTGGAGTGTGAGGGGCGCAGTCTAACCTCACCCGTACGCGTGCCCGTGCCCGTGCCCGTACGCGATCCCTCGTGTCCCATTCTGGGTTGGGGCGAGTGGAGAACGTGCACGTGATTGAGGAGGTGACACATGAGCAGTGACGTCTCTGACAAAGGTTTGCGTGTCGCCGAGCTTGTGAAGTCTGGTGCGGGGCAAGCTGCTGCGATCGAGCGCGCACCGGGTGTGTTCGAGAGTCGCGGCGTCGGCAATAGCTACTTGCTCACGACGCCGGATGGCGATGTGTTGGTCAACGCGGGCACGCTCGGCGATGCACGCCGCGGTGCTTCGCTATTTCGTGCGGTCTCGACGCACCCCATCCGCTACATCGTGCTCACGCAAAGCCACGCCAATCAATACGGCGGGCTGGAAGTGTACAAAACACCAGAAAACACGGTGATCGCTCAGCACGATTACACGGAGGACCGGCGCTGCTCCGAAGCGCTCAGCGCGCACTACCGACGTGGCTCGCGCCGCATCTTCGGTCAGATTACAGGTCCGGTGCAGGAGATCGTGCCCACGCGGGAGGTCTTCCCGGACCTGCTGTTCGCTGAGCAGCATGTGTTCGAGCTCGGTGGGCGCCGCTTCGAGCTGCACTCGACGCCGGGCGGGGAGACGCGCAGCGCGCTGATCGTGTGGCTGCCCGAGGAGCGGCTCGCGCTGGTTGGCAACCTGTTCGGACCGCTGTTTGGCAATCAGCCTAACCTCAACACCATTCGAGGTGATAAGCCGCGCTCCGCGTTGGCGTTTGTTCAATCAGTCAAACGCCTGCGCGAGCTGCGACCCTCAATGATCCTCACAGGACACGAGGTGGTTCAAGGTGCTGAACAGATCGCGCGCGAGCTCACGCGCATCGTCGACGCAGTGCAGTGGGTGCATGATCGCACGCTCGAAGGAATGAATGCGGGCGTGAGCCTGCGTACGCTCATGCGGGAGGTCCGGCCGCCAGCTGAGCTGTGCTTGACCGAGGAGTACGGCAAGGCCGCGTGGAACGTGCGCGCGATTTGGCATGAGTACAGCGGTTGGTTCGATCCGGAGCGCGGCACGACCGAGTTGTTCGGCTCTGAGGTTGCGAGCATCGCACCGGCGCTCGCTGAGCTGGCCGGCGGGGCTGACCGACTCTGCGAGCGTGCGCGCGCTTTCGTCGCCGAGCACAAGCCGCTGGAGGCGCTGCACATGCTCGAGCTCGCGCTGGCCGCCGAGCCGAGCAGCCTTCTCGCGCGCGAGCTGAAGCGCGCCGCGCTCGAGCTGCTGCTCCAGCAGTCGGGCGGCAAAAACCTGTGGGAACGCTTGTGGATCGCGGCCGAGCTGCGCGCGCTTCAGACCGCCTAGTCCCAAGGCTGAGTGCAGCTCCCGGCGGCCAATCGAGTGTTCGCCACGCGCGGATGTGACGAAACCTGCAGCGTCTTTCAGAACGCGGGGTAGAGCTTGCTTGTGCGCGCACAGCCGGATACCAGTAAGGGCCTGCAGTCATCGACCGTGGTTGGTGCAAGCATGCCGGCACACTCCGAGTTACTCAGGACGATCGATCGCGAGGTGAAGGTCTCGATCGCGACCACACAGCTCGTGCGCTTTCACGTCAACGAGCCCGCTGACAACGTGCGTCGTGAAGAAGAGCACTGTTGGCTCGATATGTGTTTGACGCCGCGGCCGCTGAATGCGCGCGCTTGTTATGTTGACCATTGGGCACCTCACCGCTACGAACGCATCGGTCAGATCTTCTTGTTGCCGCCGAAGCACACGTTTCGCGTGCGCAGCGACGGAGGTCCGAGTCAAGCGTCCGTAGTGTGTCACCTCCACGCAGAAGCCCTGCGGGAGTGGTTCGGCGGTGAGCTGGAGTGGACTGACTATCGCCTCGAGGCGGGATTGGATATCGGCGATCCGGACCTGCGCTGGCTGCTCACGCGCTTGGCCACGGAGCTGCGTAACCCGGGCTTCGGCGCAGACACGCTGATCGAGCTGCTGGCTGCGCAGATCGCGATCGAGCTCGGGCGTTATTGTGTCGGACTGAATGAACGCCCTGCGCAGCGCGCGCTTGCACCGTGGCGCTTGCGCTTGATCGAAGAGCGTCTGCGAGGCGTGGAGACTTCGCCGACGCTCACTGAGCTCGCGCAGCTTTGTAAGATGTCAGTGCGGCAGCTCACGCGGGCGTTTCGCGTCAGCCGCGGCTGCTCGATCGGCGACTACATCGCGCAACATCGGATCGAGCACGCCAAGCGCTTGCTGGTGAGCGATCAAAGCATCAAAGCGGTGGCGTATGCGCTGGGGTTTGCGTCGCCGTCGAGCTTTTCGTTCGCGTTCCGCACGGCTACGGGCGTCACGCCACGCGAGTACAAGCTAGGCTTACGGCGCTGCGTGTAAGCTCACTGTTAGGGAGATCGATGATGACTGCAATGCACCGCGTCGTGCAGTGGGCGACTGGGAACATCGGGACGCGATCGCTGCGTGCGGTCTTGGAGCATCCGCGACTGCAGCTGGTCGGCGTGTACGTCACATCGGAAGCGAAAGCCGGGCGCGACGCTGGCGCATTGTGTGGCTTGCCCGAGACTGGCATCGTCGCGACGCGCAGCATCGCTGAGATCATCGCGCTTCGACCTGACTGCGTGTTGTACATGCCGCAGGTCTGCAACTTCGACGAGCTGTGCCAGCTGCTCGAGTCGGGCGCGAATGTGGTGACGACGCGCGGCGAGTTTCTGCATCCGGACAGCATGGAGCCCACACTGCGCGAGCGCATCGAAGCGGCGTGTCAGCGCGGTGCGAGCTCGATTCACAGCACTGGTGTCAGCCCGGGCTTCATCACGGAAGCTGTTCCGCTGGTGTTGACCTCGATCCAGCGGCGCCTCGATCGCTTGCACATCCATGAATTCGCAGATGTGTCGTCGCGCAACTCGCCGAGCATGTTGTTCGAGATCATGGGCTTCGGTCAGGAGCCGCCGCCGTCCGCGGCACTGACCGGTCGCGCCCAGCACCTAGCCGGTGCGTTTGGTCCGTCGCTACGGTTGGTGGCGAGCGCGCTCGGCTTGCCGCTCGATGAGATCAGCGCGCTGGGCGAGACCGCAAATGCACTGCGTGACACGCCTATCGCCGCGGGAACGATCCGGCGTGGTCGCGTGGCCGCGCAGCGCACGACCATCTCAGGCAAGCGTGCAGGTCAGACGCTCTTAGCCTTTAGCGCGAACTGGTATTGCACGACGGAAATCGATGCGGACTGGAAGCTGCGCGAGACCGGTTGGCGGATCGAGGTCGCTGGAGACACGCCGCTAGACATCGACATCCGCTCGCCCGTTCCGCCGGAACACTGGGCGCAGGTATCGCCGAACCTCACTGCGCACCGACCGGTGAATGCCATCACCTATGTGTGTGCTGCGCCGCCAGGTATTCGCAGCACGCTCGACTTGCCGCAAATCGTCGCGGATCTGGCGACCTGAGTCGGGGCCTGAGTCGGGGCCTGAGTCGGGCCGGAGTCGGGCAAACTGCCGCCGTCAGCCGCTACTGGGCACGTGTGCTAGCCTGGTGGGGTGGATGGAAACAGCAGAAGAGTCTCGGTTTTCGGCCCCGATGCGCGCGGAGAGCGGCGTGAGCGCGTGCTGGCATCGCCGCGCTTTCGCGACGGTAGCTTTCGCAACACGCATCGCGTCTCTCCCGGCTTGAAGGGCAACCCGCTACCCACGCTGGGCGAGTACTTCTTCGGGGGCAGTCAGCGCGTTCCGCGCGTTCCGCTGCCGCTCCTGGATCCGCACGAGGGCTGGCGTGCGCCGCCCGAAACTGGATTGCGCACGACCTGGCTCGGGCACAGCACCTTGTTGCTCGAGGTGGATGGCGCGCGCGTGCTGACAGATCCGGTGTTCGGCGAGCGCGCGTCTCCGGTGCCGTTTGCTGGCCCGAAGCGCTTTCACAAGCCGCCCGTTGCGATCGCTGAGCTGCCCGAGCTGAGCGCGGTGTTGATCTCGCATGACCACTACGATCACCTGTGTCGCGCCAGCATCCAGGCGTTGGTCGCGCGCGACGTGCCGTTCGTCACTTCGCTCGGTGTTGGTGCGCGGCTCGAAGCGTTCGGCGTGCCTGCATCGCGCATCGTCGAGCTCGATTGGTTCGAGAGCTGGCAAGTGGAGGGCGTCGACCTGAGCTTCACGGCGACGCCTGCGCAGCACTTCTCGGGTCGCGCGCTCCATGACCGCAACCACACGCTGTGGTCTTCGTGGGTGATCGCGGGACCGCGACACAAGCTGTTTTTCAGCGGCGATACCGGCTTGACCGATGAGTTCCAGCAGATCGGTGCCACGTTCGGGCCTTTTGATTTGGTCATGCTCGAGATCGGCGCGTGGCATCCGAGCTGGGGTGATATCCACCTCGGTCCGGAGAACGCGCTGCGCGCGCATGAGTGGCTGCAGGGCAAGACGCTCCTGCCTGTGCACTGGGGCACGTTCAATCTGGCGATCCACGCCTGGGACGAGCCCGCGGAGACACTCTGGGCTGGCGCCGCAAGCCGCGGGATCCGGCTGCTTACGCCGAAGCTCGGCGAAGTCGTCGAGCCAGCGCGCATCGACGTGCCGCAGGCTTGGTGGCGCGAGCTGCAGCCGCGTTGAGGCCGGCGCGCCACTTCTATATCCCTCTCAATAGTACTGACGGGTCTTAAAAATCAATAGCTAGATAAAATTTCGTCCGATCTCGAGGATGTGCAGCCCAACCGGAGAGATCGTATGTCTGACAATGTGACAGTGACAAAACACTCGGTCGTGATCGCAGGGGCGGGTCCGACGGGCTTGATGCTTGCGGCCGAGCTGGCGCTTGCGCGCGTCGATGTCGCCATCGTCGAGCGGCGCGCGAGCCCCGACCTCGTCGGTTTGCGCGCAGGTGGGCTGCACATTCGCACGCTCGAAGCGCTCGACCAGCGTGGTGTCGTCGAGCGCTTCATCTCGCAAGGGCAGAAGCATCAGATCGTGCCATTTGCACAGGGGCTGCTCGACAGCAGCGATGCCGCGACGCGACATAACTATTATCTCGCGTTGTGGCAGGTCCACATCGAGCGCATCTTGGCCGAATGGGTCGCTGAGCTGGTGGTGCCGATCTATCGCGGGCGCGATGTCGCTGGCTTAGTGCAAGATGACAACGGCGTGGAGGTCGAGCTGTCAGAGGGTGCCGCACTCAGAGCGCAATACCTGGTGGGTTGTGATGGGGGTCGCAGCGCAGTCCGTAAGAAAGCCGGGATCGATTTTCCTGGCTGGGATGCGTCGACCAGCTATCTGATCGCTGAAGTAGAGCTCGCTGAAGAGCCGGAGTGGGGGTTGCGTCACGGTGACAAGGGCATCAACGCGATTGCCAAGTTGGCTGACGGCAAGGGCGCGCGCATGGTGTTGCAAGAGCGGCAGCTTAGCGGCGGCGACGCACCGACGTTGAACGACGTGCGCGAGGCGCTCACTGCTGTTTACGGAAAAGACTTTGGTTTGCAGCGCGCCAGCTACATCTCGCGCTTCACCGACATGACGCGGCAAGCGGCGGCTTACCGCGACCGGCGCGTGCTGCTCGCGGGCGATGCGGCGCACGTGCATTCGCCTGCGGGTGGACAGGGGCTCAATCTCGGCGTGCAGGATGCGCTGAATCTGGGCTGGAAGCTCGCGCAAGTGGTGCACGGGACAGCGCCGGAGAGCTTGCTCGATAGCTATCACGTCGAACGGCATCGCGTGGGTGCACGCGTGTTGCGAAACACGATGGCGCTGACCGCGCTCGAGCGCGGCGATGCGCGTGCGCTTGCGTTGCGCGAGATGCTGAGCGAGCTGATGCGCTCGGATGGCGCGCGCAAACAGTATGTTGCGATGACGTCGGGCTTGGATATCCACTACGAGCTCGGTGAAGGGCACCCGCTGCTCGGGCGGCGCATGCCCGATCTCGAGCTGGTCACGGCGAGCGGTAAGGAGCGCGTTTTTAGCCATCTGCGTGAAGCGCGACCTGTGTTCCTAAACCTCGGCGACCCGGCCGCCTTTGACATCAACGCTTGGGCCGACCGCGTGCGACGCGTGGATGCGCGCTACGAGGGTGCATGGGAGCTACCAGCGATCGGCGCGGTCTCCACGCCTCAAGCTGTGTTGGTGCGACCTGACGGTTACGTTGCGTGGGTCTCCTCCCAGGGCGCCGCCGAAGGTCTGCGCGAAGCGCTCACGACCTGGTTCGGACCCGCTTCCTGACCGTCGCTGTTGTCGGCAAGCGAGCAGCCGTTCTGCGTTTTGCGCATACAGCGCAGCAACTCGCTATGCCGGCGGTCGACAACCATCGAGCGACTGAAACCAATATGTATTGTGCGTCACGAAATGGTCTGCAGAGGGAGCGAGCGGGGGCCTCCACCGGCAGATCCACCACCCAAGCAGCGCGCTGGTTGCGAGTCGCAGCGTGCGTGATCGTGGCTTGTGCTGCTGATTGTAGCGGCGGCTCAGATCAGACAGAGAGCGAAGGTATGTTCTTCTTCAAGAAAAAGAAGCCCGAGGTGCCCACGCTGGTCGAGCCCGCTGTCGGCAGGAGCTTGGCGAGACAACCGAGCTGGCCGAACGCCAAGCCTGTTCCGGTCGAGCCTGCCGTGACCTGCTCAGCGTACGCCGTGGTTGGGACGCCGCCGCAAGCCACATTCCGAGACTCGCCGGTTTACGGTCAAGACCAGATCGCGTTCGTCACGCAGGCCAGCGCGGACAATCCGCCGCTCGCGCTGGTCAACACGCCGCAGTCGGTCGAGATTTGGGAGCTTTCTCGAGACGCGACGCCGGTGTTCGTACGCAAGCGCGATGTGCGGTTCGATCCCAAGCAAGGCAACTGGCTCAACCTGAGCCTGCTGGAGATCGCCTGCCTGCCGAAGGATCGGCTGCTGCTCCACTTGGCGCACTCCGAAGGCTTCAATCTTTGCGTCTATGATATCGCCGCCAACAGCTGCCAGCCGCTCGGCACCGTTCAGTCTTTGAGCGTGGTGCCTGAAAAGCTGTTTCAGAGCGGACAAACGTTCATCGAGAGCGTGCACAAGATGTTCGACCTGTTGCTCGTGGATCCTCAGACGATGCTGGTCCTGTTCAACACGGGCAGGTTACGCGTGTCTGCTGAGGTCTATTACGGGGCGCCTTCATACATCTATGCGTTTACGCCGCGGCATCCCGAAGGTGTAAAGGTCCTTCAGCTAGGTACTGACGATGGCATCGTCGATCGCTGGATGACCATCGACAAGACGCTGTGGCTATCCACTCAAGATTTTCGCGACCCGAAGCATCGTAAGTCCTTCGCCTTCTCACTCGACCTGCACAACGTGCTCGGCGATTGAGTCACGTACACCCGTGAACGCACCGAAATGGAAGGTTCCTAGCCCATGCCGATCGAAGACGTGCTTACTCCGACTGAAGCAGCGCATATCGCCAACAACTCATACTTTGCGCTGAGAAATTGGATCAACAAGGCCCCCGTCGCGGGCGCGGAGTCGTATTCCAATCTGCACAACCGTGTGCTCGGCAGCGGGACCAGGGGCACCAATCAGCCTGCAGCCGGAGGTGCGAATCCTACGCTCCAGAACACCGGCCTCGCGAGCGGCGCCATTACCAACATTCACTCGGCGGCCACTGGCTTCGGGACCGTGTCGGGGTTCGGTTACACGCTTTCTTTTCAAGAGGGGTCACGTAAGCACGCAGTCTTGGCCATGCGCGGTACACGGGAACAGCTCGCCAACGGCGCAGATCTCGTCACCGATGCGCGCGGATCGCTCACGACCTTCGGCGGGTACGGCCTCGTTCACAAAGGCTTCAAGCGCACGTTCGATAGCTTGGGTGCTAGTCTGCAGCGTGATCGCGGTCTGATCGACAACGCAGACGTCGTGCATTGCGTTGGGCACAGCCTCGGCGGTGCTGTTGCGACGCTGTTGGCTGCACACTATGCCGCCAAGGGTAAAGCAGTGCGCCTGTACACGTTTGGAAGTCCGCGCGTCGGTGCCCTCGGCACACACAAGGCGCTCGAAAACGGTATTCTCAAGGATCACATCTACCGTGTGGCACACGACCTCGATCCGATCTCGATGGTCGGTCCGTTCCCCTATGTTCACGTGAACGGAGCGGCTTACGAGTGGAACAACATGACGATCCAATCGCCGTTTACGGCGCTGTCGATCGACAACCACGACATGGCTAACTACATGCTTTCGGTGAGCAAGACGAAAGGTACGTGGGATGGACTCAGACTCGCATCGCTCCGGGTCAACCACGACAACCACGCGCTCGTAAACATGTTGATGCACGGCGATAACCCGAGCTGGCTGCAAGTGGGTTCTGCACACTCCTTGGCGCTGCTCCTCAAGTTGTTCAGCCACACGCTGAAGGCTGTGAGCACGTCGTTGATCCTCAAGCTGACTGCCATCGATTTCCTCGCCGAGATCCTGTTCAAGGGCCTCTATCTGGGCAAGCAGTTTGCCGACAAGGTGATGACACTGCTCGGCTACGCAGCCAAGTGGGCAGGCATCCAGGTCAAGAGCGGCGCGCAGTGGACTGCGACCGTGATCTCCGGGATCCTCGCGAGGATGCTCAGCACGCTGAACATGCTCGCCCGTCGCGCAGCCGAAGCGTCTACTGCGGGCCTCGTTCCAATTCCGCTGATGCTCGGCAGCGCGTGCGTTCTGACGGGTTGCGCGCCGCTGTGAGCGGCGTGCTGTGAGCTCACTGCTCGGAGGTGAGCAAGACTGTGAGCAGCTGGATGGCGATGGCTCCGGCGAGGCCTGCGAGGGCGAAGCCTCGGTGAGGGCTGGCTTTGTTTGCGAGGTCGCCGCGGATGGCGTTGTCGCTCAAGCCTTGCTGTTTGAGCTTGAGGTAGCGGCCGTTTGCGGTCGTGAGCAGTGACCCTTGCGCCATCATGCCGGCGGCCAACAGGCCGCCCGTGAACGCGCCTGACGGCAACTTCACGCGGGCGACGCTCGCAGCGACCGAGAGCACCGCGACGGTGACGACGAGCGTCGTCCAAAGCACCCATTGCCGCCGATAGCCGAGCCAAGCTGGCAGAAGGAAGAACGCCAACCAATCGAAGGAGAATACGATCATGTTACGCTTGGCTTTCGCTTTGTCGTAGTAAGCGAGCAGCCCGTCGGAGCGTGGGCCGCAATAGGCAGCGAAGAGGTCGCGCGGAAGCCAAGTGTCAGGGTCGCGTAGGTTAGGCTTAGTCACGGTCGCGCTAACGTCGCTCACAAGCGCTGGCCAAGCAAGCTCTGCTCGCGATGAACCGCTGGCCAACGCGCGCGGATGAAGCCGCGGCGCAAGGTCGTAACCACGAAGCTTACGAGCGTAAGCCACGTGACGAAACCTATAAGCATCGTGCGTAAGTCGTAGCTGTGCTTCTCGAAGCTCGCGTAGAGCGGCCACTTGCCGGTCCAATAGCTCAGGTAGATCAGGAAGGCGAACAGGCCTGCGAGGTACATGTAGTGGAAGCCGATGCGCGTCCGCGGGGCGAGTGCGAGGAACGCCGCGGGATATACGATGTACTGCGCGCCGAAGCCGGGCGAACAGACCAGGAACCAGCTCGTCGCGAGCGCCGCCAGCTCGACGCGCGAGAAGGTCCGGAAGCGCAGCTGCCAGCTGCCGAGGAGCGCGCTGCCGCCGAGGATCAGCGGTTTGCCCAACCCGCTTATCAGCTCACCGAACCTCGCTTGGTAGCGCAGCAACCATCCGTCGAGCGCTGACGAGATCAGACCGAGGCCCCACGGTGCGTTGGAGGAATTGTACTGGAGCGCGTTCCGACGAAACGCCTCCCAAGCCACGAGCACAGTGGGGATGAACGGAATCACGCCGACGCCGAGCGCCAAGACGAAGCGCACGATGCCGCGACCGCGAAAGCTGCACGCGAGTGGCACGATCAGCATGACCGGGATCAGCTTGACGTTCAGCGCCGCTGCGAGCGACAGACCACTGAGCGCGGGCCGCTCGCGATCGCCAAAGTACACGCTTGCCAGGCAAAACATCGCGCACAAACAATCGGTGTTGCCGTGAAAGCCGCTCACCAACACATCTGCCGGATTGATCGCAAACAGCAGCAGCCATGGCGTCGCCGGACGCCCGATCCGATACACCAGCCAAACCGCCAGCGTATCTGCTGCGATCGGTACGAGCTTGAACACGAAGGTGAAATCAACGTTGAGCGCGTTACTGATCGCTAACACGCCCGCGCTGTACCAGCCCATGAGGGGAGGGTGATTGAACAGCGGATGCAGCTGATAGACGCGGGATACGCCGTTCTGCAACGCCAGCCTGGCAAACATGCGCCAGGTTTCGATGTCGTTGGTGCCGTACGAGATCGCCGCGACATACAGCCGCAGGCCAAGCGCGAGCGCTAGGATCCACGCGAGAGATCGAACATGGGAGTGGGAAGAACGAACGTCTGATGCAAGCATGAAATGAAACGCCTACGCGTCAGCTGCATGGCTGAGCTGCACGTGCACTGAAATACGTCTGAAGCTCGCTCACGTGGTCCACAGGCTAATTATCTCATAACTACGTCGGCATGCTCAATAGCACTGAGTTTCCAGCTTCTCTGTGCCGCCGCACCACGTTCTAGCTGTGGTGCGGCGATGTCTGTGCTCCTGTGAGCTCAGCGCGTGAGATCCCGTATCGCGGCCATCAACCGGACCGCCTCGGCTTCCGGAATGGCCGCTTCGCTGTTGCTGAGAGTGGCCGCGGTGACATAACGCTCGCCGCTCGCAGCTTCATGCTCCCACGCCATCGCTAGCACACCGGTCTCGCTGCCGCCTTTGAACCCCAGGTAAGACCAGCGACCTGCCGGTGCCGGCACACCTGGGTTGAGGGCGAGGATCTTACTCGCGGCTTCATCTTTGGTGAGCACCACGAGCACGCGGCACAGATCGAACGGTGAGCCAAGCCATTCGATCTCACGGATCAGCGTCGGACCTGCGGCGAGCCGTCGTTTGACCACGTCTAGCTCGGGCAGCGGCGCCGCGCGCACACGCGTTTCGAGCAGTTTCCTGCGCCCTGCTTCGTTCGCCGCGAGGTATTCCTTCGGCAGCGCTTCGTCTGCGCCGAACTTCAGGATCATCATCTCGCGTGTGCTCAGAAACGGTCGATTGAGCTCGGGATGTGCGTGGCCGTTCTCTGCCATCACCTTCTCGACTGTGTTGCGACCCACACGTGCGATCAGATGATCGGTCGCAGTGTTGTCCGAGATCGCGATCATGCGCTCCGCGAGCTCACGCACAGTGCGCGTGCTGCCATCGCGTTCATCCTGCGTGACGCCACTCGGCAAGCTGTCGAGCGAGTCTTGGATCGTGACTTGATCGGTCCAACGCAGCTGACCGGCGCGAACTCTGTTCACCACGGCTGCCAGCACCCAGAGCTTGAACGTAGATCCGACTGGCTGACTGACCTCGGCGTCGGCTTGGACCATCGGCTCGCACTTGCCGCTCGACGTTGCAGCTACGAGCAGCGAGAGCTTGCCGAGCTCCTGGAGGCGCTGTATGGCGGCGCCGCTCGTGGCCGGTGGTGGCTTCGGGGCAGTCGGCTCCTCGACGTCTGCGGTGAACATGAGGCCACCGATCACGCTGGGATCTTTGCTGTGTGGCATCAGCGTCACGCGCAGCTTCTCGTCGCCGCGCTGCCAATGGTCGACCAGCGTCACGCTCTCTTCGAGGCGTGCGCTCTGCCATGGTTCCGGGCTGCGCAGTGAGCCCACGAGCCCCGCGAACTTCGCGTACGGCACCTGCGCCACGAACTCGCTCGCGAAGCGCGCGCGATAGCTGGCCTCGTCGATGTGAGCGCCATTGACCCAGGCGAGGACTTCGCGCAGCTGAGTGCGAGCATGGACGCTCGCGCTCGGCTCACCGACTTGGGGCAGTGTTGCGGGTGCCTCAGCGCCTTGTGTGGCTTCGCTGACAATCGCCGCCGCAGGTGGTGGTTGCGAGCTGCACGCCACGAGCGCCAGTCCTGCGAGGCACGCGGCGCATTGAACAAAAGTGTGTCTCATGACGCGGGACTATAGGCGTTGCTGCGAGATGCTTCAAAAAGACCGTTTGCCAGGTTTTGAAAGGAAGACGGTTTGCAACGCTCGGTGATGATCATGCCTGAGTGTACTGAGAAGCTCGCGATAGCCCGCGGTGCGAGGCGCGTGCTCAGCTCGACTGCAAACAGCGCGTTGGGTGTCTTCGACTGACCGTGAGCTTGCCATTTGTCGTACGGGCGGGGTGCGACGTGGAGATCGTCGAAGACCCCCGGCGAAGCGTGGTGAGGGGCCGAGCTGAGCACGTCGATCCCTGCATCGCGCGCGAGCTTGGGCGCAGCAGGTAACGGACCTAACGTTAGGTTACGGGACATGCCTGATTGTGTTGCTGACGAAACTCTTTAGGTGTGGTGCCGGTCGAGCGTTTCCTGGATCGACCAGCCCTTTGAGCGGCACCGGCCAGCGCGCGAACGGGCCTGCCATCAGCGCTGCGTTCGAATGGGTTGTACTGTCGCGCTTCGAACGGACATGCGCCGACCAGCGTGTGCTGCATGGGCAGGTTCATATCGGCCTGTAGTGCCGCTCGCTTTAGCCTTTAGTTGCGCGCTCGACCGAATTTCTCTTTGCGGTCAGGCGACTCATATCCGCCGTGACGTGTGGCAGAAGGCCAATCGTCACAGAACACAGGGGGATTTGACATGTCAGGCGTGCGAAAGCGACAGGTATCATTTTCAGGAACATCGATGCTCGTAGCTGCAGCGGTGTTGGGTATGGCTTGCTCGTCAGCAAGTCAAACTGTCGAACCGACTGAGACGGCGCAGCCTTCGACAGCTGCTCAGGCGATTTCGATCGCAGATGCATCCACCGCAGATGCATCCACGCAGGTGATCGAAGTCGACGCAGGTTCACCAGAGACTCCGCCTTGGCAGATGGGCCAATGCGCGGCGATTCAAGTGACAGTATCGCAGCGCGTTCCCACAGTGCCGAAGAACTGTGAGATCCTGCTGAACGGAAACTTTCGAGGTGGCGACGAGTGCCAGATGACCGTGCAACTCAACGGCGAAACGCTCGATTGCAAAGTCGACGACGGCTGGCGTCTGAAAGACCCGCGCACGATCGAGGTCACGGGCGAGCCGTGTGAGCGTTACCGTGCAGACGTGAACGCTGAGCTCAGCGTGGACATCCCCTGCGAGCTCATCGAGCTGTAGCGCTACCAGCTGCAAACGGGGGCAGCTGTCAGTTGCAGCGTGTGGTTGCGGAACTTTCGCCGAGCTGATGGTAATCGACGAAGTTTCGGTGGTCGCGGTGCATCTGCGTCACCGGGAAACCACACTCAGCGTGAATGAGTGCGACCGGTCAGTGTGCCGACCATCGCCAGTAGCTCGAGTGGTTCGACGGGCTTCGGCATGTGGCTGGTGAAGCCCGCCAACAGCACTCTGGTTCGGTCCTGAGTGCGCGCGTAAGCTGTCAGCGCGATCGCAGGGATCTGAGCCTTTTCGCGGGATTTGAGCGCACGTACCTCTCTGATCATGGAGCACCCGTCTTGCTCCGGCATGCCGACATCAGAGATCAACAGGTCCACCGGCTGAGCTTGGAGAATGCTTAAGCCTTCCGCCGCGGACGCTGCCGTGAGTACTTCGGCTCGGTGAGCCGATAGGAGCTCGCGCAATAGGTCGCGGGTGTCCGGCTCGTCGTCCACCACGAGAACACGCAGGCCATCGAGCTGCTGCGGAATGTCGACGGGTGACTCGGCGACGGCGCGCGAGTCAAAGCCCGAACCACTCAATCCAAGCGCAGCAGAGACGGGCAAGCGCACGATGAAGGTGGCGCCTTTGCCTGTACCTTCGCTCACCGCTTCGATGGTGCCGCCATGAGCTTCGACGAGATGTCGCGCGATCGACAGCCCTAAACCAAGCCCGCCCACGCGGCGAGCGATCCCGCCGTCTGCTTGGCGAAAGCGCTCGAACACATGGGGTAGAAAAGCTTCGTCAATGCCTTGGCCGTTGTCCGCGACGGTCAGCTCCACCAACGAATCTCGACGCGACAGGACGACGCGTATGCGTCCACCCTTTGAGGTGAACTTCACTGCGTTCGAAAGCAGGTTCCAAATCACTTGCTGCAGCCGCGTCGGGTCACCCATCACGGCGCCCTGTGAGTCCAGGGTAGCTTGCAGACGAATCTGTTTGGCTGCGGCTGCAGGTCTCACACTTTCGAGCGCCTGCGCGACCACGTCGCTGAGTAGGACTACACCCACTTCGAGCTGGAGCTTGCCAGAAAGTATTCGACTCACGTCGAGCAAGTCGTCGATCAACTGTGCCTGGTTACGAGCATTGCGCTCGATCGTCTCGAAGCGCTTGCAGGTCGGGGATGATTGGAGACGGCGCGTTCAAGACCACAAGTTCTAGCAGGTCTCATCCGTGCAGTGCTTCCGTTGCACCGACTGCGCGCGTGGCAAACTTGCGCGCGGTGGGGTCTTCACGCTGGAAGTGCTGCCGCCCGTGATCGGAATGGAGATCTTGCAGGGATCGGCGAACAGGTCGTGGAGCATCAGGCATCGTGTGAGCGGCGCGACCGTTTGAAGCTCAAGGCATGCAGTTGTCCAACCGAGATTGTTGGACTTCTCAACGGAAGAACCGGCGATCGCATTCTGGGGCGCCACCGCGGTGGCGGGCACCGAGGGCGCGCCCCGGGATGATGCGGGCCTTCGCCAGGAGTTCTGGAGTTGGTACTTCAACGAGGCCGTGCCCGAAGCGCTGCGTCAGACCCAGCGCGAGCGGGCAGGCGGCCGTACCGCCTGAACCTAGTTTCGACCTTGGACGTCTGCGATGCGATCTAGGAGGCGCTGTGCCTCGTCGGAGCCTAGGCGAACTGCCAACAGCATGAACTGCTTGCGGACATCTCCACTCACCGCTCTCGACTCGACTGCTTTTGGACGACCTGGTTTGCGCTTTGCGCTTACTTCTTTCGTCCGTACGTTTGTATCTGGACGACGCTTCGCGGTGGAGCGCGCCGTGTAGACCTGTGCAAGCGAGAGCGAGATCCCTTCGGCCTTCGCTGTGTCAACTACTTCCTTCGCCGAAAGCGATGCTGGTTGAGCACGTATCCATGCCGACTTGTTCACTCGGCCGGAGCTCGTCTTGGTTTTGGTCTTTTTAGAGGTTCTTGCCATGGCGCACTGTAGCGATCCGCGCCGGGCCTGCAAGCACCACCGCCAGCTCAGTGTTAGTGCAGAACGACCGCAGAGCCTCTGACCTCATTACTTGCGCGGCCTCCGGCCCGGCCCTTAGAGGTTCCTCCTTGGACGAGCAGGCGGGACAATACGCGCTCGGCCGTGGCAGACATGTGAGTGGAGCGCCGAAGGATGGCCTGATAGGACCGGCCTGCTTTTACAACTGCAAGCGCTTGCCGCCGACAGCTGCTCACCTTGTGGTGGTACGCCAGCACAGCCGATTCTTCTTGTTGGCTGCTAAAATGATTCTATCGATCAGAACGCTCGACCGGACTCGAACGAGATTGTCGCCGGCCGCTATCGCTTACATTCCACCGGAGGCCCTGCAAGGATCGCATCTCGTACATACCGACGAGGAGCTGGCGGGCGCGGATGTTTTGGCAAAAATCGCGCCTTCCTGGGTCGAACGCTGCGTGAACATGGCAGTCGCCGTGCCGGCGTTGGAGCGCGCGTTCGAGATCTACGCTCGGCACAACAAGCCCATTGCGCAGCAACTGCACCTGCGCTCGCTGCTACAGCGGTGAGGCCTACCTGTTCTGGTTGAAGGACGGTGTGCTCGAGTTGGAAGGTTCACTCGATCTCCGCGATCCACCTGAAGCGCTGGAGCGCGCCTTGGCTGCTCTGCCTGCCAACGAACAGACGCTTGCACTACCAGATGATCCGAGCCACCTGTACCAGGCCGTACGGCTCTCCAACGAAGACGATGTCTGTGCGGGAATCGCTGCCATCGGAGTCATAGCGCCTGACACAACGATCTCCAAACAGCTGGTCGCAGACATCGGACGAGCGCTAGCCAATTGCGCGCAGTGAATGCTGTCTCTGTCCGAAAGCGGGGCGTCCGGCCCGGCTTTACTCACGCGATAACGCATGAGTGAAGACATGCATCCGCATGCTCCGATGCTTTGCGTGAGCGTCGCGGCCCTGTTCCAAGCCAGTGTCGCTTCGATCAGCTGGTTTGTCGACTGCCGCTAATGGCTGCGGAATTAAGCGACCCTTGGTGACTGGGCTCACAGCCGAGGCAGAGTAGTTCTGTCCAAGGTTGAACAGTACACACGGGGGTTGTTATGCAGCGCTTCGATCCGTCTTCGTTCAAGCTTGGCCCGGCAGCGGCCAAACGCCTCGCCGCCATGAGCGACATGCCCGCCGAGCGGTTGCAGGGCATGACCGTCGCAGAAATCGCCGATAAATTGCGCTTCGAGATCGATCCGCAGCTCCTGTTGTTCCGCAGGGTTTGCGGTGAGGTCGTCAAGACCGACCCCGTGACAGGGATCGACTATCCGGTGCCTTTCGCAACAGTCAACGTGGAGGACACTGACTGTTCGATGCTCGGATTCTTTCCAACATCGGCCGTTTGGTCGTGGTTTTTCCCGTTTCGCTGCTCACGCGAGGTGATCGCGACGACGCGCACAGATGCCTGCGGCAAGTTCTGTGTCTGGATTCCCCGATGGGACATCGACTGGGTGCTGCGCTTCCGGCGTGAGCGGCACTGCTTTCCCATCATCTTCGAGCGTCCGTCGCTGCGCGATCTGATCGACGAGCCGCTCCTGCGTGACCCGCGGCCTAACATCAAGCTCGATAAAGCCGAGAGCCTGCGCTTGGATCGCCTGCAATCGCAGGTGCGATTCGGCGCGAGCACGCTGCCGCTCGACGCGGCACTGGAGGCTGCCGCGCTGTTGCCCAACGCGCGTCCGCCGCTGCCCGCCGAGCTCAGGCAGGTGCCCACTGATAAGCGGCGCGACAAAACCGCACAGACACTGGCAAACCGCCTGCGCTTGGATGCGAAGGAGCTGCAGGCGCTGGACCTGCGGCGCTACATCGGGCCGTTCAAGCGCTGTATCGACGTGATCGTCCCGGAGTGGGCGCCGGTCATCGATGTTCCAGACATCACCTTCCAAGTGCTGCAGGACACCAACGGCGATGGCGTCGAGGAGCCCGTCTACAGCGAGGGCCACTTCGACGTGCGCTGGAACGCCGGGCCCATCGCGCCGATCACGATCCACGCGGGTCCGAGCGCGATCGCTGCGTCGGCGTGTGGCCCGACGAGCATTCCGTGCGGAAATGTACCCGCGATCGTGACCGCAGGGCGCTTGCCAGTGACCGGTGACCCGACCGTGTATGACGCCGTCAGCGGCTATGCAGTACGCACCAACAGGCCACATCCCTCTGGATTGTTCGTGGATCCGCTGCCGTCGCCCGATGCCGCATCTCCGTTGGCTGGCGTGCTGTCGCTCTACGGCTGCCATCGCACCGACCCGAACGCCACGCACTATCGGCTGCAATACAGGTACAGCCATGACGACGGCGCGTCGTTTACACCGTTCACGCCGTTCCTCGGCCTGACCTGGCCGCTCTATCGGCTGAACGGCTCAGGCACAGGTGAATATCACTGGCCCGCACCGGACAGCGCCGGTTGGTATCCGATCGCGCTGCCCGCAGGCCCCAACGCCTGGCTACCTCAAGATTTATTGTTGGATTGGCCGAGCTATGCCTTTGCGAACGGGCGCTACCTAGTGAAGCTCGAGCTCGGCACCTCCGGCACCGTCACGTCGACGTCCTCTGAAGTTGCCTTCAACGTCGACAACAGCGCGCCCACAGGCCCGATCGCGGTCGAGTGGAGCTTCTCGGCAAGCGGACCATTCGCGCCGATAGACGGCGTTTGCCCGGTGGTGCGACGCCACGTTTCGCCCGTCGACCTCTACTTCCGCGTCACGTTGGACGCCGCCGCGCGCCATCTGCGCTCGGCGCGCCTGTGGGCGAGCGGCTGCGGCGCAGGCAACTTCGCGTTTGTCAGCGGCAGCGGCGGCGCACAGGACCCTGGTGCTCCCAACTACTATCAGCACTGGCATGACAGTGCTGCTGACAATCAGCAGACACTACAGGTGATCTATAAGCTGCCGAGCAGCGCTGCCGAAGGCACGTATAGCTTCGGCGCTCACGTCGCCAGTCGCGCGTTCAGCCCGACGGGTTACGACGGCGGACATCTCCACGTGCCCTCGTGGCAATACGACCCAGACCAGATCCACATCTATCCGAGCGTGGCGTTCTCGGTGTTCAACGCTTGATGGAGAAACCCCATGTGTTGTTCGAGTCATGGTGCGTCGATCACCGCAGCGCTGCAGCTCCAAGCTGCAGCGCTGCCGACTCAGCCCGAGCGCGAGCCGACGCGTCTGCGCTACCTCGGCAAAACACCTTTGAGCTTGCGCGGACCCTTCAGCGGCAAGGTGTACGAGCTCCCCGCGAGCCAGACCGAGATCCTGGTCGATCCCAACGATCAGGCAGCTCTACTGCGCACCGGCCTGTTCGATGCGCTGTAATCAAGGATTCGTAGGCCGCGGCGGCAGGCCGTGCAGGTACGTCCAGACAGCTTTGCGCTCCGTAAGCGACATCGCGCGCGTCCCGGGGATGACGTGGGTCATTGGGTCGCGCAGCGGGCGGCCGTCGCGCGATACGCCTTCTGTCAGCGATTTGTCGAAGTCTTCGAACGTCCAGCTCTTGAGCCCGTCTTCGTGCGGCGTGAGGTTACCTGCAGCCGGCCAGTCCGGCGGACCAAATTGCATGGGACCACCCGCGAGATTCGCGCGGTGACAACCGAGGCATGTCGCGGTGAGATGCGCGCCAAACTCCGGAGTGTCTGCCGCTGGCGGCGGCTCGACCAGATGCGCGCGCTTATGGTCTTCCACGCGTTCCGCAGACAGCGGGTACTTTCCGAGCGCGAGCAGCACCTTGCCGATCGGCCCGAACGACGCCTTTGCCACTTCGCCGACGACCGGCGGGCGCGAGCGGACGTACGCGATGATGTCGGACAGCTCGTGATCCGACATCGCGAAGTAGTCTTCCGACGGCATGACAGCTTGCGAGCCATCGCGCAGCACGCCGTGGCGTACGATGCGGTCCCAGTCCGCTGTGGTGTAGCCCGTGACGACTCCGCCTTGGCCGGTCGAGATGTTAGGACCTCTGAGCACGCCGATAGCGGGCTCGTTCATCATCATGCCTCCGCCCATGTTGTCGCCGTGGCAAGCGTTGCAGCCGTAGCGCGCCTGGACCAAGTGCTTGCCCCGCGCCGTGGCTAGCTCAAGGGCGTGCGCGCCGAGGTCTACACCCGAAAGCGGATCAGCGTCGGGCTCGCCGCTACCAGCGGCAGCCCGATCGGCGCGCAGCTGATTGATCTCCGTGGTGGACAGCGGGAACGGCACAGGCAGTTCGACGCGATGCGTCTCGAACTTGCGGCTGAGCCGAGAGCTAGCGCGTGCCGACGCGAGCACAAAGCCGATCAACAGCAGCACGACCAGCGCGCCGAGCACGCCACCCAGGATCTTTAAGAGCCTCTTCATAGAAGCTCGCCGAGGATATCGCAGCCGTTGGCAGCGGGCTACTTCTCAGCCTGCCCGACATGGAAGCACACGGTGCGCGCGCTTAGAAGTCGAGGAGGACCATGGGCCCGAGGCGAATGTCCCAGCTGTTGCTCTTCACCGATCTCGAAAGGTGCGTACCACACGGTCGAAATGGCGGGTACAGCGCGCCTGCTAAGGTCTGCTCGAAACGAAGGGAGCGTGAGGAATGACCAGTCGCGATGATGTGGTGTTGGTGACCGGGGCAGGGCAGGGCATAGGTAAGGGGGTGGCGCGTGCTTTGGTGGAAGCGGGCATGCGCGTTTGCCTTGCAGAGTTGGACGAGGAAGCCGGGCGCGCGGCGGCCCAAGAGCTGGGCGAACAGAGCTTCTTCGTGCAGACCGACGTGGCTGACGAGGCCTCTGTGCAGGGCGCTGTGTCAGCGTGTTTGGCGCGCTTCGGGCGGCTGGACGGGCTGGTCAACAACGCGGGCATCGCCGCTCCCGGCAGCACACCGGTGGAAGCGCTCGAGCTCGCGACGTGGCGACGCATGCTCGACACCAACCTAACGGGCATGTTTTTGTGTACGAAGCACGCGTTGCCAGCGCTGCGCCAAAGGCGCGCCGCGATCGTGAACATCGCTTCTACACGCGCGCTGCAGTCCGAACCCAATACCGAAGCCTACGCTGCAGCCAAGGGCGGCGTAGTTGCGCTGACGCACGCGCTCGCGATGAGCCTCGGACCAGAGGTGAGAGTGAACTGCATCAGCCCAGGTTGGATCGATGTCAGCGAGTGGAAGAAGCCTTCGCAGCGCAAAGCGTCGAAGCTGAGCGCTCTGGATCACGCGCAGCATCCTGTGGGGCGCGTTGGACATCCGCTCGACATCGCGAAGCTCACGCTGTTTTTGCTGAGCGCGGACGCAGGCTTCATCACGGGCCAGAACTTCGTCGTGGACGGAGGCATGACGCGCAAGATGATCTACGAGGAATGAGCGATAGTTTGACAGCCGCACGATCTTACTGTCCTCTCCGCAGCTGAGCGCGGATCGCGGCAGAAATGTGATCCTGTGTCAAAGCTGCCGAAACATTGCGCGCCGTCGCAGCGGAACGTTACGGCCCGAGTGCGTTCATCGGCTTTCTAGCGCGCATGCGTGTTATTTGCGGCGCCGCAGCGAGGGCTTTAGCCTTCCAAAAGCGAGCGGCATAGAACATGCTGCGTGTGGGTCGCGCCGCGCGCAGCTCGCGCACGCAACATCCTTACAACGTCAGGTCAGTCATGGCCCCAAGCGAAGCGTTCGAAACACCGGCGCAAAGCGTCGCGCTGGTCGTCCTCAACTACAACTACGGCCGTTTTCTCGAGGACGCAGTGGACAGCGCGCTGAACCAGAGCGTGCCGTACGAGCAAATCCTGGTGGTCGACGACGGGTCTACAGACGGCTCCCAGCGCTTGCTGGAGCGCTACCGAGGCCGCGTAGAGCTGCTCTACAAGTTGAACGGAGGCGCGCTCAGCGCAGCGCTCGCGGCACTGACACGAGTGCACTGTAGGTATGTGCACTATCTGGATGCGGACGATTTCCTGATGCCTCAAGCGCGCGAGTTGATCGGAAAACATCTGCAGGGATCGCCCGTGAAGCTGCAGTTTCGTATGCGTTGCGTGAATCAAGGCAACGCACTGCAGTCGGTGATCCCCGCCTACCCGGAGACCTACGACAACGCCGCGATGCAGCGCGACAACCAGCTCTTGGGCATGTTCATCGGCCCGCCGACGTCTGGAAATGTTTTCCGCTGCGATGTGCTGCGCGCGCTGCCGCTGCAGAAGCTCGATCCGCGCGACTACATCGATGGCACGCCCAACCTCGCGATGCCGTATTGCGGCGAGGTCAAGTCAGTGGACGAAGTGATCGTCAGCTATCGGCTGCACGGCAGCAACGTCAGTCAGCACGAGCTGCCGACCAAAGAAAACCTCAGCAAAGAGGTCGATCGGCTGCGGCGTCGCTGGCGCGAGCTGCCTGAGATCGTGTCGGGTGTCGCCGGTCCAGCACCGGGGCGCGCGCTGCTCGAGCTGGAAGCGCGCAACATGATCGCTGCGATGGAAGGCCGCCATGAGCTGCGACTCTTGAGCTCGTACATCGATACGCTCGCACGCTCGGGCATGCCCGCGCGGAAGAAGCTGCTCCTCAGCCTTTGGTGTTTTGGGCTGACGATCGCGCCCCAGCGCATGGCCGAACAGCTCGTGCGGGCACGTCGCTCTGCGGTCAACCGCGGTCAGCTCACGCGCAAGCTGGTTGGTTTCTGGCTTGGCAATCGCAGCGTCGAGGCAGCGGTCCACGCGTAAGTCCCTCAGGCGCCTGTCCTAAATAGCTCCAAGCACACGTCACAGAGCTGTGCTAACTCGTTCACACGATGGGAATGGGACGGCGGGGATACTTGTGCGGCGTCTGGTTTTTGGCCATCGCGGCTTGCGGTGTGCCTGTCGTCACAAGCGTCGAGCTCGAAAAGGAAATTCCGGCGCGACCGACGCCGGATGGCGCTCTTGCCCTGCCACCGGTGCTGACACCGGTCCGGAACGAGGATTCCAGCGTCGAAGAGCAGACGGATGCCGCGCCCGCGCCTGCCGCTGACGGCGGCACAGACAGCGGGCTGCTCGTGCAACCCGAGCCGACCGACTCCGTGATGGAGCCGGTGCCCACGCCGCCGCCCGAGCCGCCTCCACTGACTGTGAGCTTCGAGCCGCCTGGAGGTGGGTTTTCCGCGCCGATCATGGTCAACCTGCACGGCGCTGATCCAGCGGCAGAGGTGCACTACACGCTCGATGGCACCGTGCCCTCGGGCAGCTCGCCGATCGCAACGGCCGCTATGCGCATCGAGAGCACCACGCTGCTGCGCGCGGTCGCAGTGCGCGACGGCAGGTTCGGACCGATCACCAACCACGCCTACTTCCACGTCGCCGCGGACGCGCTGACGTTTCGCTCTGAGCTGCCGGTGATCGTGATCGACATGCAGAACGCTCCGGTGCCGGGACCGCTCTCTGAAGAGCACGTGAGCGCACTGATCGGGGTGTTCGAGCCGGGCACGGAGAGCGCAGGGCTCGAGCGCAGCGCGAGCGTGACCAGCCGCATCGGCATCAAGGTGCGTGGACGCAGCACGCGCTACCAGGACAAGAACAACTACACCCTGGAGCTGCGCGGCGTGAACGAGGAGGACGCACCGGTGCCGCTCTTGGGCATGCCGGCTGAGGGCGACTGGGTGCTGTACGCGCCGTTCCTTTACGATCCTTCGCTCGTGCACAATGCGCTGGGCTACGAGCTGAGCCGGCGCATCGGTCGCTACGCGCCACGCACCAAGTTCTGTGAGGTGTTCCTGGTCAGCTCTACATTGGGTGTCACCCAAGCCAGCTACCACGGCATCTACGTCCTCACCGAACGGATCACGCGTGGTAAAGACCGCGTCGCCGTGCAGAAGCTCGACGACGACGACCTGACAGATCTGACTGGCGGCTACATCGTGCAGGCCAACGATCCCGACTTCGGAGATCAGCCATTCACGGCGGCGGGCAGACAGTTCGTGTACGTCTACCCGAAGCAGGAAGATGTCCTGCCGCAGCAGACACAATACATCTCACAGTACATGGACTCTATCGTGCGCGCGGCAACTGCCGCCAATGGCGTCGACGTCACGACCGGGCAGCATTACTCGGCGCTGGTCGACGTGAACGCGTTCATCGATCACCACATCCTGAATGTGCTGATCAAAAACCCGGATGCCTTTGCGCTCAGCAGCTACTTCCACAAAGACAGCGGCGGGCCGCTCGTGGCAGGTCCGCTCTGGGATCTCGATCTCGCTATGGGCGCGAATGATCCTTGGGGACAGCGCAGCGTCGACCCAACGCGCTGGAATTCCGGCCCCGACAGCATCTTCGAGCGTAGCTTCTGGGGCCCGCTGTTCACGCATGCAGAGTTCGAGCAAGCCTACTGGGCGCGCTGGAACGAGCTGCTCGCAGGCCCATTCCAAGTCTCCGAGCTACACGCGATCGTCGATGACTTCGAGCAGCAGCTGACGCAAGCGGAGCTGCGCAACCGCGCACGCTGGCCGGAGAGCGCGCCGCGCAACGACAGCTTCGCCGCTGAAATACAGGCGTTGCGCGACTGGCTCGCGGCCCGCGTGGCGTGGATCAGCGCCAACGCCGGCACATTACTCCCGCGTTAGCGTGCTAACTTGAGCCGGCCCTCGATCAGCGCTTTTTGCTTGCTCAGCGCGTCGCTGAGAAAATCGACCAATGCGCGCACGCGTGCTGTCTTGCGGAGATCAGCGTGGCTGAGCAGCCAGAGATCGGTGCTCACTTCGTCGAGCGGATCGCGAATGCGTGTCAGGCCCACCGACTCGCCGAGATAACACGGCAGCAGCGCGACACCGAGCCCGGCTTCGCAGGCCTTTGCCAGCAGCGCGAGCGAGTTCGCGCGGAAGCTGATGGCGGCAGTCTGTAAGTGCCGCTGCATGTACGTGCCGACGACGCTGCTGGCCATGCTGTCGTCTGGCGCGAGCCAGGTGTGCTTGGGCAGTGCGGTGCGCGCGCGCTGCTGCGCGAGATAGCTGCGCGCCGCGTACGGCGCGTAGGCGACGCGACAGACTTTGCGTCCGATCAAGTGCTCGGGCGGCTCTCGCGTGGGCCGTACGGCGACATCAGCATCGCGCCGGGTGAGATCTGCTTGAGGGTTGCCCGCTGCGAGCTCGATCTGCACCTCTGGATGCGCGGCGCGAAAGCGCGCCACCAGCGCAGGCAGGATAAACAGCGCGAGCGTATCGGTCGTCGCGACGCGGACCTGACCAGACAGACGCAAGTCTTGACCGACGATCCGGCGCTCGACCGAGGTCACTGTCTCGGAGATCTGACGCGCGCTGTTTGCGAGCGCTTCGCCTGCTGCGGTGAGCACGTAGCCGCCCGGCAGGCGCTCGAACAAGCGAACCGCGAGCTGGTTCTCGAACCGCCCGATGCGCCGCAGCACGGTGGAGTGGTTGACCGAGAGCGCGCGCGCCGCCCCCGCCAACGATCCGTGCTCCGCGACCGCGAGCAAGTAGCGGAGATCGTTCCAGTCGAGCCTGTGCATGGTTGCATACGCATGCTGCATAAATAGAGTCTACCTCGGCGTCTATGCACAGCACAGAATTCCGGTGTGGAGCGGGACAGTCCGGCTCCCTACCAGGATCGAACCATGTCCAATCGCCTCGATGCTCTCGGCCGCCACCAAGACCTCGCTCCCAGCGCGCTGCGCGTCGCGCTCGGTGCTGTGTTTCTCGCGCACGCCTACGCCAAAGCGTTTGTGTTCACATTTCCCGGCACCGCGGCGTACTTCGCCTCGCACGGTTTCCCCGGCTGGACGGCTTATCCGGTGTTTGCTGCCGAGCTGTTCGGTGGCCTCGCGCTGATGGCTGGTTTCCAGGTGCGCGCGGTCTCGCTCGCGCTCATACCGATCATGCTCGGCGCGCTGGTGCCGCACATCAGTCTCGGCTGGATGTTCACAAACGCCGGCGGCGGTTGGGAGTACGTCGCGTTTTTGCTGGTCGCGCTCATTGCACAAGCGTTACTCGGCAGTGGCGCTTTTGCGCTGGACCGGATGTTGGAGGTCCAATCGCGACGACCGCAGCCCGTGCTATCGTGACGGGCTGGCCGCGCGACACGTGCGGCGAGGAAAGGCTGATCATGAAAGTCCCCGGTCCCGATCATCCGATCACGATCGAGCGCAATCCGAAGCGCGTGGTCGTGCGCTTTGCAGGGCGCACGATCGCGAGCTCACACCAGGCGCTCGCGCTGCGTGAAGCGAGCTATCCCGCGGTCCAATACATCCCGCGCGCAGATGTCGACATGACGCTCTTGGCGCGCACGGATCACTCGACGCACTGCCCATACAAGGGTGATGCCAGCTACTTCAGCATCCGCGCGGAAGGCCGCGACGCTGCCAACGCGGTTTGGTCGTACGAAGCGCCGTTCTCCGCAGTGAGCGAGATCAAAGATCACGTCGCATTCTACCCGAATCGCGTAGACGCGATCGAAGAGCTCGACTGACTCAGCTCGTGCAGGAGCGTGCGCGCGCGCTCCTGCTCTGCGTCTGTGCACGTCCGCTCGGCGTAGCGCTCTTTCGCATAGAGATCCGTGAGCTCGCTGAGCGCTATACCTTTGTCCGGGTGTTGCGTAGCCAGTTGCTGCGCGAGCTCATATGGCGTCGTGCTTGGCTCCCGCGCCCGTCCGTGTCGCGCCGCCCAGCTGAGCAGCGCGCGATAGATCTCGCGTAGCGGGCTGAGCTCGGCAGCTGTGAGCGGCAGCGTTGGTTTACGCTTGCGACGCAGCAAGCGATTCAGCGGCTTCCGCAGTTGCTGCCAAGACAATGTCGTATGCTGCTCCTCATGCACCGTCACAGCTTGTGCTGCAGCGGTCGCGCGCGACCGCTTGCGAGCCAAGTTGATCATCGCGTGGACGATCACGAACGCGGTCAATAGCAGGACGAGCACAGCCACGACTTCGCTATCGCCCGCGCGCAAGGCGATCGTTCGGTAGCGCACGACGGTGTTCCACATTCCAGGTGGACCGTGCGCGAGCGGGGCGTGCGGAGTGGTCATCGTCCCGCTGACAGGTTCGAACAGGCCTGCGAACCAGCGCAGAAAGGTCACGAACCAGGTCCCGAGCAAGCTGAGCGCCGACTCCAGCAGCGATGCGGCGTGGCTCACTGTCGCGACGCCCGAGCGCACGACCCAGCCCGCAGCTTGTGGACCGAACACCAGTAGCACCGAGCACAACGCCAAGATCAATGTCGGCCCGAGCACGCTGACCAGCGCTGCGGGCGTGAGCGCTGCCGAAGCCATGCTTGTGCGCCGCTGGTGCAGTCCAGAGAGCAGCGCCCCGCCAAACAAGTACGCGATGCTCAGCGAGCGCAGCTGATCGTAAGGCAGCTCGGCGCGTGGCGTCGCCGAGAGTGCGATGAACGCGAGGAGCAACACGCAAAAGCCGGAGCCGAGCTTGAACCAGCGCAAGACCGCGCCTGGTCGATCGAGGCTCGCGCCCATGAACAGCCCGCGCACGCACAGATAACCCGAGAGCAGCCACGGCAGCCGGGCTTGGTCGGACGGGCTCGCGAACAGCGGTTGCGACGCCAGGAGCAGCAGCAGGCCTGCAGCTACCAGCAGCACGAAGCGCAGTGCCGCGCGCAGTTGTAGGCGGCTGAGCGACCGGCCCGGGACAGACGCCGCCAGCTGCAACGCCCAAGCCTGTGTGAACGACACGCCCGTGAGCATGCCCGCGTTGTGCTGCACGAGCGTCACGAGCAGCCAGACTGGCAGCACCTCAACCAACGCTTGTACGGCGAGAAAGCCGAGCTCATTCAGCCAGCGTGAGCACATCGCGCAGCGACCATCCTTCCTGATAGGGCGCGTGCAGCGCGCGCATCGTCGAACGGGTGCGCTGCTTGCCGGTGAGCAGCACCACGGCCGCGCGCCCGCGGCGCTGGGCGTCATGCAGCAGCGCTTCTTCCTTGGGCTCTAGCTGGTCCGCGATGATCAGCCAGGTGCTGGCGCGCTGTTGCGTCAGCGCACGCTCTTGCAGCAAGCTCGCGAGCGGGCGGCTCGCGCGGCTCGACACGCGCGCGAGCAGCTCGAGCACGCGTGCAACTTGCTCGGGCGCGTGAGACGGTGGAAGCGCGAGCGGCTTACCCTGGAAGGTCCCGTTTCCACACAACCCGATCGCCATACCGCGCGCGCTCGCGTAGGCGGCCACAGAAGCGGCCAAGCTGATCGCAAACTCGAGCTCATCCGGCTCGACGCGGTCCACGCTCTGGGTGTGGATACGGAAGCTCAGGATGAGCTGCAGCGCAGGCGAGCTGCTCGGCTCCATCTCTCGCACCATCAAGGTCGAGCGGCGCGCGGTGGCACGCCAATCGATAGTGCGCAATGCATCGCCGCTGCGGTACTCACGCGTGCCGAGCATGCGCAGCGGGTCCGCGAGCAGATGATGCGCTGCACGCGTGCCCGTGAGCTGACGCGAAGCGAACGCGCCCAGCTCGAGCTTGAAGATCTTGGGTAAGACCAGCAGCTCGTGCTGCACGTTGTCGCCGCCATGCTGACGCGCGATGCCTAGAAAATCGCCGGCTTGGTAGCGCACGGGGCCGAACTGATGCACGCCGCGCCGCTCACAGCGAACATGCATGTGGCGCGTGACGCGGGTGAACGGCAGCATCGCCCTCGCGATGTACAGGCAGGGCTTGCCCGCGTCGTTCTCGCGCTCTGCTGCACCCTCCAGCGTCACGTGGCGCGGCAGAGAGTCGTAGATCTCGAGCGCGCTGATCGGCAAGAGCTTGTGATTGCCGAACGACGCCGACAGCGTCACCAGCTCGCCGATCTGTGCGCGATCGCGGCTCAGCGCTCGCTCGTAGCTCACACCTGACAGAACGTGGCGCTGCCAATGCCCGACAGCACCCGCGCACAGCAGGCTAAACGTGCACACCAGCGCCAAGAGCTCGTGCGCTGACGCGATCGCCCAGACGTCGAGCAAGCACAGCGTCGCGAGCCAGCGTGGATCGAGCATCGGGCTACGCCTCGACCGGTACAGCGACCCGTTCGATCAGCTGTGCGAGGATCGCGGCGGGTGTGCGGCCCGCCATGCGCGCTTCGTGTGCTAGACACAACCTGTGACACAACACAGGCGCGGCCAGCGCTTTGATGTCATCCGGTGTGACAAAATCACGGCCGCGCAAGCAAGCAAGGGCGCACGCTGCACGGTACAGCGCGATGCTGGCACGCGGACTCGCACCGAGCACGAGCTCGTCGCAAGAGCGAGTCGAGCGCACCAGCTCTAGCAAATACGTGTGCACATCGTCTGCGACGTGCACACGCTCGGCCTGCGCGCGCAGACGCTGGACATCGGCCGCCGACCAACACGGCTTGACGCGCGGCACACTCGCGCCTCGTGCGTTGCGCAGCACGATCGCGCGCTCATCGGCCAGCGCGGGATAACCCAAGCGCAGCTGGAACAAGAAGCGGTCGAGCTGCGCCTCCGGCAGCGGAAAAGTGCCCTCCAGCTCGAGTGGGTTCTGCGTCGCCAGCACGATGAATGGGTTCGGCAAGGGCAAGCTGTTGCCGTCGGCGGTGACTTGCCGCTCCTCCATGGCTTCGAGCAACGCGGATTGTGTGCGCGGGGTGGCCCGGTTGATCTCGTCCGCCAGCACCACGCTGCCGAAGAGCGGTCCAGGTCGAAACTCGAAAGCGTGTGTCTGCTGGTTGTAGATGCTGCTGCCTGTGATGTCAGACGGAAGCAAGTCCGGGGTGAACTGTATGCGACGAAAGCTGACATGCAGCGCGCCAGCGAGCGCTTTGGCGAGCGAGGTCTTGCCTGTTCCCGGCACGTCCTCGAGCAGCACGTGCCCATCGCACAACACGGCCACCAAGAGCAGCTCGATGCTCGCATGCTGCCCGACGACCACCTCGCCGATCGCTGCGAAACAGCTTGCGACGAGGGCATTTAGCGCATCGCGGACAGTGAGGTCTATGTCGGCTTCTGGCATGCAGATGCCGGGATGGTACCTGCGGCGCGGCACCAGCATCAAACATTCTCGAAGCGCGGAAGCATGCAACTGTACACGTAGTACTGTGTGTCGCAGCGCGGCGGCGGGCTTGCTGAGACCAGTCGGCAGTGCGATGATCACACGCCAAGCCGGTCGATGCCGCCCCCTCGCATTTACTTCGCCGATGACAACTACTGCATCGGTTTCTGGAACAACATCGCGTTGGTCGACACGGTCGTCGAGATCGACGCCGCGCGCATGCGTCAGTTGTTCACGGCCTATCGGCAGTTGCTGACGCAACATCCGAGGATCGCTGTCCTGTGTGTGTTGCGCGCTGGTGCGCCGCTGTCGTCCGGCGATGCACGTGGTGAAGCGGCCAAGCTGTCGCGCGAGCTCGGCGATGCACTGTTGCGCGTAGCGTTCGTATTGGAGGAAGGTGGTGTCGTAGTGCAGCTGTTTCGCACGGTGATCCGCGCGTACAATCAGCTGACTCGCACCGCCAAGCTCACTGTGGACACAAGCCTCGATGAGGCCACGCGCGGGCTTGCACCGCTGGTGCTACCCAGCGGCACAACTCCGCGCGTGAGCGCCGAGCTCAAAGAGGCCTACCAAGCGTTGAGTAGACAGTGGACACCTACATGACCGGTGACATGCCGAGCTTCACGCGCCCGGTGAACTGCCACTGTTGCCGCTCGGGCAGCGGGTGGAAGCGAACGCCTTGCACGTCTCGCAGCGCGCGCTCGATCGGCTCGCGCTTGAACAGCGACCTTCCGCCTACGAGGTTGACGGCGCGATCGACGCTCTCGAGGATCGCGTTGGCTGCGATCGTCTTGCGTACCAACACACGACTCGCGCGCTCTGGATCGGGCGTGAAGTCGTAGTTGTTCGCGAGCGCGATCATGTCGCGGAACGCGAGCTGTGCGGTGGTGATGGTGTTCTCGAGCTCGCCCAGCGCGGACCACACGTTGGGATCAGTGCTGCGTTGCGCCGCTTGATCGCGCGCTTGTTCAACCGCGCGCTCTGCGACGCCGAGATACGGTGCGAGATAGATCGACGGCGCGACGGTCATGATCACGCTCCACGACGGGTGCCATTGTCCACGCGTGCGGCGCACGGAAATGGCTTCTTCCGGCACGAACACACCCTTCAGCTCGACGCTGTGTGAGCCTGTGCCACGCATTCCGAGCGCGTTCCAATCGTCGAGAACGCGCACGCCTTCAGCCTTCAGTGATACGGCGAAGTGCAGCACCTGCGGGCCTTGTGTCGGGTCGTCGAAGGGAGCGCTGGTGACGAGCAGGTCGCCAGCGGGTGCGCCGCTTGCAAAGCGCTTGAGTGCGCTGACGCGGTAGCCGCCTTGCACGCGCTCGGTTTGGCCGACGCTGTCGACCCAGTCGCCCGCGCCGGTGCTCACCAGCACGAGCTCCGAGGCTGCGACCTTGCGAAGCAATGCTTCCGCGGGTTGCCCGTGCCCATGGCGCCAGACTTGCGCTGCGACGAGGTGGGTGTGCATCGACAGCGCGAGCGCAGTCGAGCCGCAATGCTTGCCCAGCTCGCGGAGCATTTCACAGAGATCCTCGTGCGTTGCGCCCCCGCCGCCGAGCTCGCTCGGCACGCCCGCGGACAAAAAGCGCTGCGCTTTGAGCTCTGCATAGTTGGAACTAACGAAACTTCCCTCCAAATCGTGTGCGCCCGCACGTTCAGCGAAGATCGAGCCGAGTGCACGCGCGCGTGCGACGAACGAGTCTGTGGACGTAGCTACCATGAGTCATTCTCCTGTAAGGGCAGCGCTGCCGGCCTCACAAACTCAGGTGTAAGGGCGCGGAGCGACCCTCTCAAGTTCGGAAAACGAACTGTGGCCTGACGCTTGCGGCGGCGGGAGCGCAACGGCAAGCTCGGCGACATGGCGACGACTGGTTATGGTGGTTTCTGCCCTGTGGCCCAGGCGCTGCATGTCGTTGGCGAACGCTGGAGTCTCCTGATCATTCGCGAGCTGCTGTGCGGCAACTATCGCTTCAGCGAGATCATGATGGGCTTGCCGTTGATCCCGCGCAGCGTGCTCGCGCAGCGGCTCAAATCGCTGGAAGAGACTGGTTTGATCGAGCGCACCGTGCGCAAAGGCGCGGGGCGCGGTCCGTTCTATCAGCTGACGGCGGCGGGCCGAGAGCTCGAGCCAGTGGTCGCAGGGCTCGGCGTCTGGGGTCAGCGATGGGCGCGCAGGACTACAGATAAGCAGGCTCTGGACCCAGTGCTGATGATGTGGGACATGCGGCGCGGCTTCGATGTCGAACGCCTGCCCGAGCGGCTGACCACGGTTTCGTTCTGGTACCGAGACGTACCTGCGAAGCGCAGCCGCTATTGGCTGCGGATCGATCGGCCTGAGGTCGAGCTCTGCTTAACCAATCCCGGTACCCCGATCGATCTGAAAGTCGAGACCACGATCCGCACGATGGTCGACGTGTGGATGGGCTACCGCGACATGCAAGAAGCGCTGCGTAGCAAAGCGATAGAGCTCGAGGGACCGAGCCAGCTCACGCGCGCGTTTCCAAGTTGGTTGCTCTTGAATCCGCTCGCGAAGGTGCCTGCGGTCCCGGAAGCCCACGACTGAGATCGAACTACTCGAGGCCCTTGGCGCCGAACTCGAACTCAGCGTCCTTGCCGCACAACTTACAGTCAGTGCCGACGAAGAAGGTCTTGGCTTCAGCGTCGTTGTTCAAGATCATCTTCCACCATGCGACCGCTGGCTCGACCACGCGCTCAGGTTGTTGCATGAGTGTCAGGTGTCCCGCTGCGCTGCCTTCCATCGGGACCATATGATAGAATAAATACGCTGCTTTCGAAGCAGATTGCACGGTGCTCTGCACGCTCGATACGTTCGGATCGCCGATGTCGCGGTCGCCAGTCACGAGCAGAAACGGCTTGCCGCTCGCGCTGCTGCCGCCATTCCACAAGATCGCGGCTTTGATACGCGCGTCAGACGAAGCAGCCTGGGTGCCGGAGCCGCCTTGCGAGTGACCCATGGCGCCGATCCGCTCCGGATCGAGCTTGCGATAGTACGGGCTCGCGCTGTCCTCGTTGGCCGCGAGCATAAAGTCGATGCCTTTGCGTTGAGCGTCGCCGCTGCCTACCCAGCGCGAGTTGGGCGCGATTACGAAGAAGCCGTGTGATGCGACATAACGCAAGAGCGCGCCGTAACCCTCGGGCGCAGCGCATGTGCCGTTGCCCCAAGTGATGATCGGATAGGTCTCGCCCTCCACGAGGGTCGCCGGTCGATAGAGTGTGTGGAGCGCGAAGTCGAGCGTGCCGGTGTCGAGCAGCTTGGCGGTTTGGTCGGGGTCGGCGCCGAACAATGAGGTGAAGCCGTTGCAGGTCGCGTTGTCGTCGGCATCGCCTGAGGCGATGGCATTTTCGAAGCCCGCGCCGACGTTAGGCTCCATGATCGCGCCGTATGGACCGAACGCGATGTCGACACCGTTGGAGGTGACAAACGAGCTGCACGCCTCGAGCGCGCCGCCCTCGCATTTCTCTTTGAGTCCTGGGCCGGTCGGCGCGCTGCCTGCTGCGCCGCCGCTGCCAGCAGCAGCTGCGCCGGCTGCATCGACGCCGGTTGTGCCTGCTGCTGCACTTGCGCCTGCAGCGCTGCTGCTGGCGCCAGCAGCAGCGCTGCTGCTGGGGCTGGCTGCGCCCGCAGTCGCGGCTGTCATCGTAGTAGTGGGCGTCGTGGGTGCTGTCGCCGTAGAGGCGGGCCGACCTGCGCTGCCGCCGTCAGCAGGCGGTGTGCTCATGGTCGTGCCAGGTTCTGCGGTGTTGCCCGGTTGGGCCGTGCCGCTGGGCGTCGCTGCGCCACCTGTCGAGCATGCGCTCAGCCACAGGCCAGTCAGACACATGACACAATTACGGTGAGCACTAACCATGAACAATCTAGGCATATCGTCTCGCTCGCTCTGTGATTGGACGCAGCTCGGCCGCAGTGACCGCGCGCTGCTGCTGCGCCACATTGCAAAAAGTTAAGCTCTCAGTCCTTACGGAGTTAGAGCGCTGTTCAAACCGATTCGGCTGCGCGCCCGTGACCACGCCGGTACTCGCGCGGCGTCGTGCCGGTCCAGCGCTTGAAGGCGCGGAAGAACGCACCCGTGCGCGAGAAACCGAGCAAGAACGCGATCTCACTGATGCCGACGTGATGTTCTACGATGTAGCGCATCGCTAGCTTCTTGCGCGTCTCGTCCAAGATCGTGGTGAACGTCGTGCCCTCGCGGCCCAGGCGTCGCGTGAACGTTCGGCGTGTCATATGCAGCTGTTGCGCCGTGCGCTCGACGGTCGGCTCGCCGTGGCGCAGCTCGTGTTGGATCACGCGCTCCACTTTGTCGGCGAACGTTTCAGTCCGGGGCAAGTCTGCCAACAGGCGCTCGGCATAGCGGCGCAAGACAGCGTGCAGCTCCGGATCCGCGGCGGTCATAGAGTTCTCGAGAATGCGCGCATTGAACACAAACCCGTTGAACTCCGCCCCGAAGCGCACGCGGCCCGGTGAGAACGTGCGGATGTATTCGTCGAGCTGCTCCGGCTGTTCGTGCATGAAGCACGCTTCGTAGTCGGGATCGACCATGTGCTCACCGCGCTGCAGGGTCGCCACGTAGAACGCGGCCGATTGGAAGTCCGCCGCTGCGCGCGGCAGTTGCACGCGGCTGTCCAGCTGGATGATCGCACGGCCGTCTTCTACGCGGAGCGTGAACTCGAGCGCATCGTTCACGAGCGGCAGGTAACGTCCGAGCAGCTCGATCGACTCGCGCATGGTCCGCGCCGAGCTGACCATGAACTCGATCACCCCATAGTCACCTGGAGCTTGCTCGCGCGCGGCTTTGAGCCCGATGTCTTGATCGCCGGTGAGCTCGATCGCGCCCCGGAGCAGGTCGAGCATCGATGCGATGGGCACGCGCTCTTCGGGATCGAGCGCGTCGATCCCTTCGATGACTTCGGGGGAGATCTGCGAATAGCTACGCATGAGCCGGTTGTAAGGCCGCATCATCCGCGCCGCATAACAAGGAGGAGAAGCGTCGTCGCTCACTGTCACGGGTGCAGCGTAGCGATATGACGCGGACGCGCTAGTCCATGGCAAGGGGCGCGCGCGTGCCGCTAACTGTGGACGCTCAGATGACTGCATGGGCTATCCTGTTCTGGGCCACTTCGATCTCCTTGGAAGCCAACGGCTTCAATCGATATTTGTTTCGACGGATCCACCAGACGGTTTTTGGAGTAACAGCGACTTCCAGCGGGTATCGCCTTCTAGAAAAACCTTTTGAAACGCGAGTGCGTAGCTGCCGGAAGTGCCTCGTCCCGCATCAGCTGGACCGAACCAGTCAAAGTGCGTACTGCCTGAGATCGTGATCAGCATCTTGGGGGTCGAGTCGGCGATCCCTTGGTAAACGCTCTGCGCCATGTTGCACGGCGCGACGGTGTCAGCGTCACCACACAAGAGCAGGGTGGCCGCCTTGACGTTATTGCCACTTCCGCCCCACGGCGCCAAACCGATCGATGTCTTTATCTCGGCGTTTTGACCGGTCGCGATCGTCGTGCCTCCGCCACCCATCGAGTAGCCCGAAGTGCCATAACGTCCGCTCAGCTTACCGTTGAGAGGGCTCGAGCTGTCCCCGTTCAGCATTTTCAGCTCATCGATCGCAGCCAACAGCCGCGTGGCTCGGATCTCTGGGATATCCGCCCCATCGGTCGTCACGATCACCGTCACGATGCCGTGCGACGCGTACATCGGGCCCCACGATGCCATTTCGGGGCCGGTGTTCAAGAAGCCCCCGCACAGCACGACTGCAGCCAACGGCGGCTCGGCATCGGTCGGATAGTGCAGCGTTCCCGAGCCGATCCTTGCGCTCTCGACCTTGAACGAACCAGCGCTGGCGGTCAGCTCGCTCGGCGCTGGGCCGTGACACAAGCAGTCCCCATCGTCGCAGCACATGCCGGAGCCGGCGCTCGGCGTGCTGCCGGATCCACCGGAGCCTGCTGTTCCAGCCGAGGAGCCGCCGGCCGCGGCAACGCGCCCCGCTGCGGCTGCGCTCGGTCCGCTGCCTGCAGCGCCGGCTCCTGCGGCGCCTGCTGGGCTCGCGCTGCCGCCGCTGTTGGCTGCGGTGCCAGGCGTGCTCGCAGGGGCTGCTGTGCCAGCGCGGGCCGTGTTGCCGCTATTGGCTGCGGTGCCAGTTGGAGTGGTCGATGGGGCCGTTGTGGGACGCGCAGGCATGCCAGAGCCAGCCACCGGCTGTGCCGCAGTCGGTCGACTGCCAGCGCTACCGGTCGCGGCAGGCGTCGTGCTTTGGAATCCTGCATCGGTGTTTTCACTGGAGCAGGCGGCGAGCGCTGCCGCAGCGAGGATCAGCGCGCAACGCGCATTGCGAATAGACATGAGTTACTCCTATCGACGCTGCACGCCCAAAGCGTGAGGCCTTTTCGAGTTGTGTCACCAGCGTCATTCGGCAAGCCCGCTGAATCGAGCGTCATCCTACGTGTCGCCACATCGTTGTCAGCAGGCTTCCGGTGCGTTGGCGCGGCCGGAGAGCACATTGGCCCACGCTCCGCGCGCGGGTTGTGTCTAAGACCAACTCTCTCTGCCTAAGTGTGAGGCTATTGGCGCGCCGACAGCGTAAAGCGATTGCGCGAACGCTGCATGACTAACATAGCTGTGTGTCACATCTCACGAGGAGAGAGTCGTGAACTGGACGTTTGCGAACTTCGAGCTCGACGAGCGCAACTGTCTTCTGCTGCGAGATGGTGAGCCCGTGTCGATCAGACGGCGCGTGTTCGCCGTGTTGCACTATCTGATCGCGCACAGCGGCGCCTTGGTGACCAAAGAAGAGCTGCTCGCCAACGTCTGGCCGAACGAGAGCACGGTCGAGGCGGTGCTCCCTCAAAACATCGCGATCTTGCGGCAGTTGCTCGGAGATGACCACAAGAACGGTCGGTTCATCCAAACCGTGCACGGCCGCGGGTACCGCTTCATCGCACCGGTCACGTGCGGGGGCTCGCCGCCCACGGCGGCGGAGTCGAGCGCATGCATCGGCCGCGAGCATGTGCTGTCGGAGTTGGTGGCTTTGATCGCTGTCGCTTGTTCCGGGACAGGTCAGAGCATCGTCCTTCAGGGCGATCCGGGCATCGGCAAGACTACCTTGCTGCACGAGCTCGGCGAACAAGCACGTGCGCGCGGTATGCTCGTGCTCGATGCCCATTGCCAGGACGCGGCCGGAGCGCCTTCGTTTTGGCCATGGCAGCAGATCTTGCGGCCGCTGACCGCTCAGACCGGACGCGAGCCTGGGCCTGAGCTTTCGAGGTTGCTCGGTGAAGCTACGTCACCGGAAGGCCCGGAGCGGGACTCGCGCGCTGCATCTGAGGCGCGCTTTCGCATGTTTGACCGCATTACAGCGCTGATCGCGAAGGCTTCTAGCAAGCAGCCGATCATGCTGACCTTCGACGACTTGCACTGGGCGGATCACGCCTCGATCCAGTTGCTCAGCTTCGTCGCGCGCGAGCTGAGGCGCTGGCCGGTTGTGCTGCTCGGCACAGTGCGGACATTGCAGGTCGCACTGGACGACGTGGCGCAAGCTACGCTCGCGACTTGGCTCGCGAGCAGTCACGTGCGCCTGACCAACCTGCGCGGGCTCACAGAGGCCGCGACGACGCAGCTCGCACGCCAGGTGCTCGGTCAAGAGCTGAAGCCTGAGTGGCTTGGTGACGTGCACGAGATCACCGACGGTAATCCGTTTCACGTGCAGCAGTGGGCGCGCTTGTTGCAGGACGACATCGCGTCTGGTCGCAGCGCGTCTGCGCCGCTGCGGCTTCGCGAGGTCATCGCGCTGCGGATCACGCGGCTAGGTGCGCGCGTCGAGCATGTGCTTACGCGCGCCGCGATCATCGGGCGGGCCTTCAACGTCGCCGTGCTGGATCAGCTGAGCGACGATACGCGCTCCGAGGTGTTGACCGCGCTGAGCGCCGGGCTCGATGCGCGCATCATTCAACGAGCCGGCAAGCTGATGACGACCCGCGTCGGCTGGTACGAGTTCTCACACGCGCTGATCCAAGAGGTGCTGTACGATCGCGTGCCGCACGCGGATCGCACGCGCATGCACTTCGAGATCGGGTGCGCCCTGGAAGCCATCTCGGGGCTGGACGCAGAGCCCAGTGTTCATCTGCTGGCGCATCACTTCTACCAGGCCGCCGTCAGAGGCAATCCTGAGCGCGCGGTGCACTACTGCCGGCTGGCAGCGGAGCAATCGTTCGGACAGCTGGCCTTTGAGCACGCCGTGACATGGTTCCGGGCCGCGCTCTGTGCGCTCGCGCTGCAGCTGCCAGTCGATGAGCGGCAGCGCTACGAGCTGAAGTGTCGGCTGGGCAGCGCGCTGTTTCGCGCGGGTGAAGACGGTAGTGCTGCGTTCAGCGATGCGGCAGCGGTCGCGCGCACGCTCGACCAGCCGGAGCTGCAGGCCGAGGTGGTCGTCGCCATGCAGGGTTGGCCGCAGCAAAGGCGGCGCGGGCGTACGGACAATCCTGCGTTTTATCCGCTGCTGCACGAGGCGCTGCAGCGCGCACACGAGCTGCCGCCAGGCCGCCGCTCACAGCTGCTATGTTTGCTCGCGCTGAACGCGCCGGAGCACAGCACCAGCCTCGAGCGCCAGATCGAGCTCAGTCGCGATGGGCTCGTGCTGGCGCGAGAGGACTCCGATCGCTCGGTGCTGTACGACGCGATCGATGCGCGCTTGCGCTTGATGGGTCGCCCCGACGAGCTCCGGTTGCGGCTCGCGCTGGCGCATGAGCTCAAGCAGCTGGCCCAGCAGCTCGGGGATCGTGAGCGCTGTTTTCACGCGCATATGGCGCTGATCCAGCCGCTGATCGCGCTGGGCCAGCTGGAAGACGCGGACCGCGAGCTGGCCCAGTGTGTGCAGCTCGCAGCGGCGCTCGATCTGCCGCGCTTCACCCTCCAGGTGTTGCGACTCAAGCTGCAGCGCGCTTTGGGTGACGGCAACTTTGATGAGGTACGGGAGCTGACCAAGCGCGCCGTCGCGTTGCGCGGCCCGGCGCCGCCGTCTCCGCATTACTTGGTGAGCTTGTACGCGTGGCAGACGAGCACACGCGTGGCGCGTGGGGATCGCGCGTGGGCGGAGCGGCATGCGCTCGCGCTCTTGCCGAAGATCGACCAGTCGCGGCTGTTGCGCGCGCACATGGCCGCGCTGCACGCTGCATGCGAGAGCCTCGATGCCGCTCGCAGCTGCTACGCGCCTTTGCTGCAGGCCGACGTGCTTGCCCTCGTGGACGAAGACTGGCTGCTGATGTTGATCTGGATCGCAGATGCGGTGATCGCCTGCGAAGACCGCGCGGCCGCGCGCATCGTGTACGAGGCGCTGCAGCCACAAGCGGCGCTCAATGTGACGCATGTGGAGTGGCTGATGTACGTAGGCGCATGCGATTATTGGCTCGGCGCGCTCGCCTCATTGCTCGGCGAGTGGCAACAAGCAGCCACGCACTTGGTGCGGGCGGTGGAGCTGAACGGTCGGCTCGGTGCGCGCCCTGCGCTCGCGTGGAGCTGCTACGCCTGTGCGCGTGCGCTCCTGCAGCTCGATCCAGAGTCGGGCGCGGCGCAGGCGCTGCGGGCACGTGCGCAGGCGATCGCTGAGCCGCTGCAGCTCGCGCCGCTGCTGCGCGCAATCCAGAAGCTGCCGAACCAGCGGCCGCGCGCAGAGCGCATGAAGACGTTGCCGCGTGCGTAGGAGCGCGTGATAGAAAACCGCTCTACTCCGGTGAAGATTCGTGCGAGCTGTTCTCGGAAGCTCTGGCAATGCTTTGCCGGAGTGGAGAGATGCTGAAGTCCAGTTGGGTCGTGGTTTGTATCGTGTTGTTGGCCGCGTGTTCTGATGCGATGGTCGCGACGGAATCGCTGACGGGCCCAGCGACTGGCGAAGTATCGATGGCGCCGAGGGTTGACGCAGGCGCTTCCGAAGCTGCCAGCCCGCCTGCCGCTCATGGCGGCGGAGCGGGGGCCGCGGCTCAGCGTCCTGCCGGCGCTGGGCGTCGTGCACCGGTGCAGGGGGGAGCTGCTGCAGAAGCTGGGCAGGGCGGCGCAGGGGCCGCTGCAGGCGAGGGCGCGTCTTCACAAGGTGGCGCAGTGTCTGCTGGAGGGGCAGGATCGCCCGCGCAGGGAGGTGCGGGGTCTGCTGCGGGAACACGCGCACCTGCGCAGGGTGGCGCTGGAGCGGTTGCAGCTGGCAGCTGCGACACCTTGCCCACTGTCAGCGACTACGCTGAGCCGGGTCCGTTCGCCGACGCTAAGATGATCGAAGCGACCGGCCCGAACAGCAACTACACACTGTTTCGTCCCGACAGCAGCCTCGGGAAAGACGGCTTCCGGCACCCGATCGCGACCTGGGGCAACGGCATCGCGACCACGCCCGACCAATATCGCTCGACCCTGACGCTGATCGCCAGTCACGGCTTCGTGATCATCGGCTGCAACGACACCCAAGCTGAGCGGCCGTGTTTGTCCGACGGGCTCGACTGGTTGATCGCACAGAACGAAGCGGAAGGGCCGCTGCGCGGCAAGCTCGACGTCGCGCGTGAAGTGGCCATTGGCTACTCTTGGGGAGGTGGCGCGGCGATCGACACCTCGGATCGGCCGAACATCCGCGCGACCGTATCGCTGCACGGCATGCCGCCGCGCGGCACTACGGCGTTCGAGTCCATGCATAGCCCACTCTTACTGTTTACCTCCACGGGTGACACATTCGTCACACCTGAAGGTTACGTCACGCCCAACTATGAGAAGTCGACAGTTCAAACGTTCTACGCGACGCTCGATGATCTAAACGCGGGCCATCTGTATGTGGCTGACACCGATGCTGTGTCGTGTGTGGCCTCTGCGGCGCTCGGCACCTGCGGAAATGCTGAGGCAGAGCGCGCCCCGACGATCGCGTGGCTGCGCTACTGGGTGTGCAATGACAAAGCCGCACAACCGTTTTTCTTCGGCGATGACTGCACGCTGTGCGAAACGCCCTGGACGACGCATCAACGCAAGCACTGGCCGTGATCACAACACGACGTTGAATGTGCTGCCTTCGGGTCCGGATTGCGCGGAGACTTCGCCGCCGCGAGCTTCGGCGATGGCTTTCACGATCGACAGGCCGAGGCCGGTGCCGCCTCGGTCTCGCTCGGTGGTGAAGAAGCGCTGGAACAGTCGGGCTTGGTTGGCTTGGGAGATGCCGGCTCCCTGATCGCACACGCTGATCGCGAGCTTGGAGCCCAGGCTGCCCACGCGCACTTGCACCGGCTTTCCCGCGCCGTGGCGCAGCGCGTTCTCTACGAGGTTGACCAGGACCGCACGCAGATGTTGCTCGGCGATCTGGAGCGTGCCTGGTGGATTGGCCAGCGAGAGCTCCACACGCGGCGCATAGCGCTCCAGGATTGCGCCCACGACGGCCGACACGTCGAGCTCCTCGGCCGGTTCTTGCGCTTCGCTCTCTGCGCGCGCCAGCTCGAGCATGCGTGTCACCAGCCGCTCCATGCGCTCGGCATCTTCCGCGATGTTCTGAACGAAGCGCGCGCGCTGCGGCGCGGGCATGTCGTCGTGCTGACCGAGCAGCTCGGCCGCGCCGCGGATCGCGGTGATCGGGCTCTTGAGCTCGTGGCTGGCGTTGTTCGCAAACTCGGTGACATAACGTGCGCGCGCAGTCAGTTGCTCGGTCATGGTTTGGAGCACATCTGCGAGCACGGCCACTTCGGCCGGTGCAAAGTCGGGCGTGCTCAGCTTGCTGCTCTGAGCGGCATGGCCAGCTGCGATGCGGCGCGCCGCGTGTGTCAAGCGTCGCAGCGGCGCTGCGATGGCCGCTGAAAAGCTGAGGCTGATGATGGCGCTCAGCAAGGCCAGAACACCAACTGCGATCACCAGCCCGCGCCGGTTCCACCACAACGTGGAGATGGCATCAAGGCCGGTGCGCGAAGCCCGCACGACGGCGATCACGCGTCCGTCGGAGAACACCGGCAGCGCGGTAAACACGCGTTCTTTGCCGCGCCGGCGCACATCGCCGAAGGGCGGCGGAGGCTCGTCACTCACGCGCTCGCGCGCCACCGCGGTGTAGTGCCCACGCAGCGCGTTCTGCACCTCGGGCAGGATCGACATGCACATGCCCGACTCGCCGCGTGTGGTCGCGACTACACAGCCGCGTGTGTCGAGCACGCGGATCGCGCTCAAGTTGAACGTTTGTGCGCGCAGGAGCAACGGCTCCACGGCGCTGCCAGCGCGCCGAGCTGCAGCGTCTGGCTGCGGGTCGTGCGGTAAAGCTGTCGTCTGCGCGGGTAGCACAGTCAGACCGAGATCGATCTTCGGCTCGATCGGCGAGAACAGTTCTCTATTCGCCGCCGACGGCGGCCGATGTGCGCCGAGCGGTTGGCCCAGCTCACCGGCGAGCGCCTCGCGGTAAGCCTCGCCGATCAGCACTGATTCGGCGATCAGCTGGCGCTCTGTTTGGCGCAGCAGGTGGACGTCGTATACACGAAGACCGGCGAGCGAGAGCAACGGCAGCACGATCACCGCGGTGTTCGCGCCGAGCAAGAGCGTGCGGATGCTCGGCCGCCCGAGCCTCACGGCAGCGCAGCCTCGCGCAGCCGATAGCCGATGCCGTAGACCGTTTCGATCGGATCAAGACCTGCGTCAGCGAGCTTCTTCCGCAAGCGTCGCACGTGACTGTCTACCGTGCGTTCTGTCACGTGGTGGTCGTCACCGTACGCCTGACTGATGAGCTGCGCGCGCTCGAATACGCGGCCCGGAGCGGACAACAGCACGCGCAGCAGCTCGAATTCTGTCACGGTCAGCACGAGCTCGTGGTCGCGCACGTAGCAGCGATGCCTGATCAGATCGAGGCGCAAACCCCCGCATTCCAGCCCGGCATCAGGCGCTGGGGCCGCATCGGGATGCAAGCGCCGCAGCACGGCCGACACACGCGCAACCAGCTCGCGTGGGCTGAACGGCTTACTGATGTAGTCGTCCCCGCCCAGCTCCAAGCCGAGCACACGATCGAGCTCGTCGTCGCGACTGGACAAGAAGATGATCGGCACGCGGCTGTGTTTACGCAGCTCGCGACAAGTGGTCAGTCCATCGGCCTCGGGCATGACGATGTCGAGCACGATCAAGTCCGGTGCGCGTTGTCCAAAGGCTTGCAGCGCTGCGCGGCCATCAGCGGCCTCACGCACGTGGTGACCGGCGCGCTCCAGTGCGAACCGCACCACCTCGCGAATGTGTCCATCGTCGTCGACAACCAGGATCTCGCTCATGGCTAGGCCTAGGATATCACGTCAAAATCGCGCCGAGGTGCGCTTGCACAGGTTCTGCACGATCCTTCCATGGCTTCGCCACGCAGCGCGCGCTGCTCTGCAACTCCGGCCCCGCACATTGAGGTGGGTACCGGCACCGGGTGGTGCCGACGGGAGGATGACACATGGGTGGCTGGAAAAGGGTGTTTGCGATCGGTCTGATCTGGGTGGTCGCCGCCGTAGGCTGGATGATCTTGGGGGGCGTGACGCAGCACCGCGAAACCACGCAGAGCTCGAGCACACGCGAAGATGTGCAGAGCCTGTGGGGTAGCCCGCAGAGTCAGAGCGCGCCGCAGCTGACATTCAACTGGGAAACTCAATCGCATCAGAAGCGAACCGAGCAGCGTGCGGATGGCAGCTCCGTGCAAGTCAGCGAGCTTGTCACCGAAAAGCACACGACGGCGCAGCTGCCGGATTCGTCGCGGGTGGATGTCGACCTGCGCTCCGATCTGCGCCGCAAGGGCTTGATCTGGTACTCGCTGTATGATGTTCAGCTCGCGGGCGACTACGCTTACAAACATGTGCAAGACCAGCGCGGCGTGCTGGCCGTGCGCTTCTCGTTCCCCGATGCGAGCGCTGTCTACGACGGCTTCAAATTCCTGGTGAACGGAAATGACTTCTCGGGATCCGTCGATGCCGCTGATGGCAGCATCGTCGCGCACATCCCGGTCGCGCCGGGTGATGATGTGAAGATCGCGCTGGCATACAAGAGCCGTGGCCTCGGCAGCTGGCACTACCGACCTACGCAGGGTGCGGCACGCATCCGCGACTTTCAGCTGAATATGACCACACACTTCCGCGACATCGACTTCCCGGAACAATCGCTTTCGCCGTCTGCACGCGAAGCCACTGCCGATGGTTGGAAGCTCAGCTGGCGCTTCGAGCAGATCGTGACGGGTTTCGCTGTGGGGATGGTCCTGCCACAACGCGTGCAACCTGGTGAGCTCGCTTCGGCGCTCGCATACTCCGCGCCGATCTCGCTGTTCTTCTACTTTCTCGTGATCTACGTGCTGGCGACCTTGCGGCGGATCGACTTGCATCCGGTGAACTACTTTTTCCTCGCGGGTGCGTTCTACGCGTTTCACTTGCTGTTCGCGTATGCGGTCGACCACCTGACGATCGAGACTACGTTTGTGTTGTGCAGCGTGGTGAGCATCGTGCTCGTGGTCAGCTACTTGCGACTCGTCGTGTCGGCAAGCTTCGCGCTGCGCGAAGCGGCGTTGGCGCAGCTCGTGTACTTGATCGGCTTCTCACTCGCGCACTTTTGGGAAGGCTTCACCGGGCTCACTGTCACGGTGCTCGCGATCATCACGTTGTTCGCGCTCATGCAGCTGACTGGCCGCGTCAAGTGGAGTGAGGTCTTCAGCGCGCCTCTCGCAAAGACCGCGTAGCGTGCTGGCGAGCGCGCCGACGGAACGTGCCGGCGCGCTCGTGCTGTTTCTGTCAGGGTAGGGCGATGCGTTGCACGGACAGCGGACGGACCTGGAACGCACGTCCCTGAATGCCCGCGAGAGCCTGTGAGGGCGCCGCCGATGGCTGCTCGCCAGGACTGTTATCCCAGACGTCGGTGCTGCCGAAGAGCTGCGCGTCGACCGCTGGGTCGGGCGTGAAGGGAGGCAAGAGCGTCGACAAGCAGCTGGTGTCAGGCTCGGCCTGCGGAGCTGTTACGAAGTGGTAGATCAACTGTACGCCGCAGGGCGGAGCACCTTCCGTGCTGACCGGCGTCGAATACGCGACGCCATGCGGGCTCCAAGGCACGGTGACGAAATGCTGATGCTCACCGGTCAGATGGTCCGCGGCAGCGATCGCTGTTTCGAGCGGCGTTTGAGGGTCGAGCGTGCCGTTCATCGCGAGGATCGGTGTGTCCGTCTCGGGCCACTTGCCAGCAAACTGATCGTGCTCGTAACGCGGCCAATAGGGTGTGACCAGACCGACGTCTGTGCCTACGCCCGGACACAACACTTGAGAGTCGCAGCGCTCGACCAGCGTGTCGAGGCTTGGCGCAGGTTCTTCCCACAGCTCGGAGAGCGCGATGTGTTTCTGCAGCACGAGCGACTCGCGATCGACCCGGCCTTCTTGTTCGAACAGCTCTGAGAAACTCGCGAAGTAGTTCTCGATCACCGCGATATCTTCAGGCTTGCAGCGATCCAAGCGATACGTAAGCGGGAAGATGTGGGTCCGCAGCTCGCGCGTCATCAAGAGCTGCGCGAATCCATCCTGCACGATCGAGCGATGCAGAAAGCCCGGACAATGGCCGAGCTGAAGCTTCTGCAGCAGCTCTAGGATCTTACTCCAAGGGTCGCTCCCCATCTTCTCGCCGCACACAGGATCTGCAGCACACAGCCTGGCGAGGTCTTTCGCGACTGCATCGAACTGAGTGTCGAACTGCGAGAGGTACTGGACCGAGGGCGAAACGACGGAGTCCAGAATCACGCCGTCGACCAGATCGGGATGCGTCTGTAGGAAGCGCAGTGCGCGCGTCGTGCCGTACGAGACGCCGTACACAAACACTTGTTGGTCGTGCTTCCGCGTACGCGCGATCAGGCTGCCGAGATCGTAGGCATCTTGAGTCGTGGTGAAGTGCGCGAGGTCTTCGCCCCACTGTGCTTTCACCGATTCCACGCACGCTGGCCACTCGTCGGGTGCGATCGAGTTGCCGTCTTCGGAGAGCTGGCTCTCTTGCTGGTCGCAGCCCAAGCGCGCGGATTCACCCACGCCGCGATGCTCCAAGACATACAGATCGAACTCCGGTAGCAGCTCGGCTATCGCCTCTGTGAAGCCAGTGAAGATGTTCCCTGATGCTCCGGGTCCGCCTTGGAGAAACCAGAGCTGAGCCTTGGCGTGGCCGCTCTGTGCGGGCCTGCGCGAGACGAAGATCGGCAAGGCTTTGCCGTTGGGATCGCTGTGATCGAGCGGTTGCGCGACCCAAGCACATTCGCTCGCGAAGTCGCTGGGGCAGGCCGCCCAAGCGATCGGCGTTGTGTCGCCGAGCGCTTCCTGTCGGAGGGAGACCTCGCCCTCGACCGGACCCGATATCTCTTCCGCTATACAGGCGCCTGACAAAGTAAACACAACCAGCATACAAAGCCACGAGCGGCTCGGTCGAGCCCGCGAGTGACAGCACCGTGACGCTTCAACGCGCAGTGAGGTCATATCTGATCCCTCGATGTAATAGTCAGGCGCGCAGCGTACTTGCAATCGCCCGGATCAGGAGCTGTTGCGAGTGAGATAATTTGTAATGCGATTTACTACTGATGTAATCGCGAGCACTCACGCTGCCCTGAACTGAAGGCGTCGAGAGGTGCTGTACACGTGGTGCAGTCGTGGCATTCCCCTAAACCGCAGGGTTCAGCGCACGCAGCGCACGGGCAGTGCGCGATCCACCGTGTTGTATGGGTTCGTTCCGCCGCCATTAAAGTTGACTGCCCATGCAGTCATTTCGGGCGATTCGTGGAGACTTGGCGAGGCTGTCCAGTAGTCACGCAAGGTATCGGGGAAGGCGTTCGGGTCGATCGATGGCGTAGTTCGTGTCGGGACCGAGGCTCTGGCAATATTCTTTAGCGTCAGTCCAGTTGTACATTTTGCAATCGTGAAACCGCTGCCAAATCAACCCAGTTCTAAGATCCTTCACAGTGTCCGCCACGATCTCATAGCGATCTGCTGACGCATCGGCTCGCCCGACAGAACCTGGTGATAGTGAAACGAACGCGGCGATTGTCGCCGGCCACCATCGTGTTTCAAGTCGTCGCTTCATTGGAACCGGTCCGGGATCACTAGTTGTGGTTGGAGCCAAGTGTAGCCAGCCTTCACCGAACACAGCGTGCGAGGGCGGCGCCGTAATTTGTAGTAAGTTCGTTGGCGTCGATAAAGGAGATCCGCCACACCCAACCTTCAGGAACACCAGGAGAAGGCGCGGCTGGCGTAGCAGTCCAGAAATCGCTGTTCGGTCTGACTTGAGTTAGAGCTGGCACGTGAAACACTGCCGTATCGATCGCAGGGTTGACGCGAGTCTCATCTAGGATCGACTCCAGCTCAACTTTCGTTGGTAGCCGCCAACCGCTGCCGCCGAGCGCTGCTGCAACAGCGGCGCTCGCGCAATAGTTCTGAGCTTCACCCCAAGTGCAATCGCCTCCCAACGTATCGAGGGTTCCATCGAACTGTCCTGTACAGCCCCTGAGGGATCCCCTCATAATTTCCGCAGAAAACCGCACCGAGGCGTGGAATTTAGTCGGAGGGTCCAGTGTTTGATGGCGCATGACCACGTCGACGGCGGAAGAACGAGCATCAGACCGGCTTCACACTCTGCGAGCACGTGACAAACTCGCACGCGTGGGCCTCAGTAGCACAAGCATCCAACGGTTTCTGAACGAGGTCGTGGACGACGACCTTCACGTCAAAACCATTCTGTCGCTGGCAAACGCGACTCTCGGCGTTCTGCACGCAGCCAGCCTTTGCATCCACGTGATCGGGCGCGCCTACGGTTGGGTGACCGACAACGATGGCAAACACGGCGTCAAACAGGTCGACCGGCTGCTGAGCAACGAGAAAGTCTCACCCTGGGCGCTCGCGCGTCACTGGATAGCGATGCTCGTGGGCCCGCGCGAGGAAATCCTGGTCGCTCTCGACTGGACTGACTTCGACAAGGATGATCACACCACTCTGGTGGCGTCGCTGATCACCAAGCACGGTCGCGCGACCCCGATGGTTTGGAAGACTGTGAATAAGGCGACGCTAGCCGGAAATCGAAACCGCTACGAAGACGAGCTTCTGGAACATTTGCGCGACAGCATGCCGCAGGGAGTCACCGTCACGATCCTGGCTGACCGTGGTTTCGGCGACCAAGAGCGCTACCGGAAGATCTCCGAACTCGGCATGCACTATGTGATCCGTTTTCGCGATGCCATCTTGGTCACAGACCAGTGGGGAACGCAGAAGACCGCTTACGAGTGGGTATCCAAGAGCGGTCGCGCCGCCATGCACAAGGACATGGCTGTAACCGCCGACGCATATATCGTTCCCGCAATCGTCGTTGCTCACGACAAGCGCATGAACGAGGCGTGGTGCCTTGCAACCAGCCGCAATGATAAGACTGCATCTGACATCGTCAAATGGTACGGCAAGCGTTTCACCATCGAGGAGACCTTCCGCGACACCAAGAACGGGCACCTCGGCATGGGCCTGTCAGCCACACACATTCGCAACGAGGCACGCCGGGATCGATTGATCTTCATCGCGGCGATTGCCCACATGCTCCTTACTCTGCTGGGCGAGGCCGGCGAGAAGTGCGGACTGGACCGCACACTCAAGTCTAACACCAGTCCAAAGCGGCAGCTTTCTCTCTACAATCAGGGCATTCATTGGTACATGGCCATCCCGAATATGCGCGAGGAACGGCTACGTATTCTCATCGACGCTTACGGTGCTGTGCTCGCGCACCGCGATCTTACACGCGAGCTTCTCGCTGTATTATGAGGGGATGACTCAGGTCGCCCTTAGCTAGATCGATGAGACCTGTTGCAGCACCATCTTGCTGAGCTCCCGGCTTCACTGTTAGGTTCTTGCCCTTGCCCTTGCTGTTGATGTGAAAGGTTGAATCATCCAACCAGTCGAAGCTCTGGAAGTTGACCTTGTCGGTTTTCCGGATGGACTAAACGAGACGGTCCAACGCGATTCCAGCTTGCTCTTCCACTTTTTTGTATTCGGCCTTTAGGTACTCGAAAAACTGACTTAGTTGCACGAGGTGTTCTTCGTAATCCTCGCGTTGACGCAAGGTCTCGCTCCTCAGCAGTTGTTCGTGATAGGCGATTGCGTCCTTGATCCCAGAGATGAGTAAGGGAGCCCAGTTGTTAGGAATTTGGATCATATCGCTTCCTTAATGGCATTCTTCGCCAGTTGATCGAGCAAATGTCTGAATAGTTGTAGCGGCATGTCGTGGGCCGGTGCGATCGTGTAGTGGGTTGCGCCGTACTTAGTGTTCAGCTCGTCTCGAACGATGGCCAGGCCGTCAGGGAGGATCGTGCCGGCGGGAATTCGAAAGTAGTCCCAGCCGTTTCCGGGAGGCACGCCGGGTTTGTCGAACGTGCTCACTCCTCGCGGTCGGTTGGCGACACTCACCCACCGCACCCCTCTCTCAACGCCGATATCAGCACTGGTGCCATCCCTTTGCTGACTGTGATCATGCGACCTCACGGGTCAGTTTGTTGATTGGCTGTTCTCCGTAGCGCAGCAGACATGGTGCGGAGTTCCTGCGCTGTGTGCTGCGCGGCACGGCCGGTCGGAGTGGAGATTCCGAAATGCATTCGAGGCGTCGAGAGGTGCTTCGATTGAGCCTACTTGCTCCCAATGTATAGGCCTGAAGCGCCTGACGACTTTGTGAGTGGAACGAAGTCACGATCGTAGCTCGCTGGCTCAATTGAGGTGAACTGAACCGGGTACATTGGCGCAGCCGCGCATTCATCACACGAATGATAGACTGGGTTGACGAAAGACGTGTTCTTTGACGCGCCTAACCCCTTGGTCATGTGCGTATCCCACACTTTCAAGGATGCGGCTTTGGATACGACCCGACACATCGAATAGACGTGCTCATCGCCAATGCCGTCGACGACGCTGTAGAACGCGATCATGTCCGACACGAGGTCCTCCTGACTGAACCCGCTGTCGTTCCAGAAAGAGTAGGGGCTGGTGGCTTGGATCGCTTCAAATTTATACGCCACATCCAGCATGACGCGGAGCGCGATGGCTTTCTTACGCGGCAATGGAAGCGACCGTTGCACCAGGTAGGAGCCTCTATAGCTCGAACGAGCTCCAAATGTGTTACCAATCAAAATCTGTATACTTTGCTTCCAGTGAACCTCGAAAGCAGGGAGGCCTTGCAGCTTCTCTTGAGTGACGTTGCGCTCGCTGGAGAGCTGATCCCAGAGGTTTCGCATTCCCTCCTCTTTGTCCGGATGCCTCTTCGAATAGCTGCCAAGGCCGGCATGTACTTTGTCAATCCACCCACAATTGCACGAGTACGTGAGTCGGTCGTTCAACACATCGATTCGTCCACTCATGATCAGTACCTGTGATGTTCGAGAGTGATGAGACTGCGGCAACTAGCATCATGCGCAAGCGTCAGTGTGAAGCGGTCCGCGGCGCGCGAATAGTCTACGCCCCAACTCTCTTCTGTGACTGAATAGGCTCGATGAGTGAAGTGCGCGGCGTAGAAAGCTTTCGCTGAGTCGAACTCTGCATGTGTGCAGTAGCTGACACCAGTGATTTGCGGCCCAGAATCACCGGGCGCGTAGAAAAAGCGGGCGCTTGCGAGCGCTGGCGAGTACAGGGGCAGCTCTTTGACGTCGCCGTCGATGAGGAGGTAATAGTCGAGGGTTCCGCGTGTGGTCCGGGTCGATCGGGAAGCGAACACGCCATATGCCAGCAGCGCACCAAGCGTTGTCAGTGTGATGATGGCGAGTGATGTCGCCCAAGCCTTCAAACCTAAAGCGGCGCCCATGGTTGCCTGGCTCGGAGGGATGAAGAGTCGCTGTGCCTCCGGACGTGCTCCGTGTTCTGCGCCATTACAGACCTTTGCTAAGAGACTGGCCCAAGGTCAACAGCCCGAGCGAAAAAGCCCTAAACATGCCGTTGACGCAGACACGCCCGCTGGCTGCGGCGCGTCTAGTGGTTGAGCGTCCAATAGACGCAGCACAGAAAACGAGCCGCCAGAGATGTCGCTCAGGTTTTAGGCAGGGCTGTGCTGGTCGCGCACGACAGAGATCGTTTGCGCCACGGCGCTCCGCACGATGCCCGCCGTGAGCATGACAAGTCCCCGCGTCGATGCTGTGCGCTCAAGCTCTACGCGCCCGGCTGCGATCGATCTTGCCGGTGTGGCGACCTGGATGTCGACGCCTCGTGCGGTGAGCACGCGAGCGCCGACCGTAGCAAGCGGCTCTCGATCTCTAGGAGGACGCGCGCGCCGGCCTCGAACAGTCGGAACTGCACTTCCTCGCGCGGGATGCACGCATAGAAGACTTGGAGAAGTCTACTCCCAGGTAGCCTTGGAGTCGTCGTCCGCGCTCTGGCCTGCTCGAGGCTAGGCTGCTGCTGAAGATGATGGGACCGCGTAACGCGATGTGTCGGGCTGGTCCTGTTCGACGGTCTTACTGCCCGGCCTCGCTGCTCTGACGGTTGGTTCACCGCTTCCTCGTAAATTGAGTGCAGGCTCCCAACGGTGATCTCTGCGACTCATTTCGTGGTTCGCACTCGCACATCCTCCAGAGTCGATGCACGATTGATCGCAAGCGCCAACACCAGCGCGCCCGTGACGCGGAAAGTGTGACCGCGAAGCCGTGGCGGCGGTCTATGTATTTCGGTACCCAAGCGCTCGCTGCGCCGGTCACCCTTGTGCCGCTGTTGGCGGCAGGGTTCTAGCGGTCGGTTACGGGTGGCGGTGGAAGTTTTCTACGTTGTCGAAGGCTGCGACTAGTTCGTTTGGCGGGGTGCGATTGGTTAGGTTGGCGTCCCAGTTTTCATACCATGTGCCTGAGGAGCCCCAACGCCAGCGTCCGTCGAATGCGATTGTGGAGCCGCTTCTGTACCAGCGGAATTCGACTTCGCCTGCGTCGAGCCCTGCGCGAGATGGCAGTTGGCTCCACCAACCGACGAAGATGCCCTCGCTCGTGATCTCGCCGACGACCGTGCCCTCGTTGTATTGGTATGCGCCTATGACCTCGGCGCCGTATCGGCGCAAGACCATGGCGCCCCAGTCGCCGCCACTGAGTAGGCTCGCGTCGTAGTAGCCCAAGACTTCGCTCAGCTGCAGGCCAGTGTCGCCGAGTACGATGTCTGTGCCGCTGTCAGCGGCAGCGCCTGCGTTGGGCTGCCCGGAGCTGCCCCCTCCACCCGAGGAGCCCGCCGCCACGCCGCTTGTGCCCGCCGCCGCGCCGCTTGTGCCCGCCGCTTGACCCGCCATGCCGCCCGTGCCGGCACCAGTGTAAGTGGCGTTGCCACCCGAGCCGCCGCTGATGGCTGCATCGTGTCCTGGGGTTGCATCTGCGACTGCCGCGTCGAGCGTCACACCTGCGTCGCGTTGTGATGCATCGAGGACGTCGGGGTTGTGAGCCGCGTTGTCGTAGCCGAATCGCAAGCATCCGGTATCAAATGCCAGCGCAACCAGTCCTGCGCGGGCTAGCTTCACAGAAAGATCTTAGCAGAATTCCTGCGCCTGCTGCGTGAGCGCTTCCAGCCTTACAGTACGACACGCTACGGTCTGCTCGCAGCACGTAGCCAGCAGACGCAGGTTCGCTCAGATCGAGCGAGCTGAGGCGAGGTTGGGGTGCTGTCTTCTTGCCGGCGTTGCCGCTCATGCAGGCACGCAGTGATCAGAGCTCGTCTCCAGATTCACATAACGCGCGTAAGTTTCGCGCGGCGGTCCGAAAACTCGAGCACCGGTTCAGGAGGCATTTCCATGATCGGGCGGTGTCCGGTGACTGATCGGCGGGGACTAAAGCGTGTGCTCGCGGCATCTATCAGTCCTGCATCCGCACCGTCGGTCGAATACGCTATCGGCTGCAATCGTGTTGGGCCGCCGATCGTCGAATGGACCCGGACGACTGCCAAGCGTCGTCCACGTCCAAGTGTAGCGTTGCGATTCGCAGCTAGGGGCGTCAGGCTCGCACAGGGATTCGCAACGTCGAACCTTGGGTTCCACAGTAAGCGATGCTCCAGGTTGCAGGCGTTTCTGTCAGCGCGGGAAAGCTGTCCTTGTCGGCACCCGCGAGTGACAGTCGCAGGTGATGACCTTTCTGGATGCGCGCCGCTACGGGCAGCAGCGGCAGCTCTACTTGCATGAGCTCGTTCGGTACAACTGCTGCACCATCGGCGCGTCGGAAGCTGCGTTCGGTGCCAGGTTCGGGATCGCAGCCGCCTGTTCCGTGTTGCGTCTTGCGGTGCAGTAAGCGCAGCAGTCCTTCGGTCAGGTACGTCACTCTACCGTCGGGAGCGACATCTTCGAGGTAGGCGAACACAGCGCCGTCGGTTTGATCTGAGCGCATCGCTAAACAGAGCTCGGGTGCACCGACTAGCTCGACATCGCTGGGTACGGGTGCAGCGTCGAAGCTGGCGCGCACGCCCGGCGCGTGCCGCCGATCGCCGTAGTAGATTGGCCCGTTCATTCCGCTGGCCCAGCGGTTGTGTGGACCCGAGCTGGTCTCGGGATCGACGCGGTATTCGCGTTCGCCTGCGTCGCGCACAGGGCGTGTCTCTAGGCCGCGCTCAGACAAGTGCAGGTTGAGCTGCTCGACGCCGCGCGGTGGCCACTGGGTAGTGCTCTTCCAAGTGTTTGCGCCAAGCACGTAGTAGTCGATCTTACGCTCGATCGGCGAGTCGGTGAGCGCACGCTTCACGAACTCGATGTCGGCGCTGAATGCATCTTCGGGTGTGGTGCGCGCGGGTTGAAAAGCCTCGCGCTCGAATGGATCTGCGTTCAGTCCAGCCAGGTGTGTGGTCGCGGCGAGCGATACTTGCATGGGCACATTCGGCATCGCGACAAAGCGCTGGAGCGCACCTTGCGCTGTTCCGCCATCCAACCAGCTCACGGGGACACGAGTGGGCACTGCGTGTTGGATGAGCTCGCGAAGATGTCCGCTCGGGCTGACCGAGCTGAAGTCTTCCTTGCCTATGAGGTCGTCTTGGAACAGCACACCCTCGAGTGCTGCACCGGTGACGTTGGCGTGGTGATCGCGCAGCGCCGCTTGCAGCAGCGCGAAGTCCTGATCTTCTTCAACGGGACCATACGGCGGGCAGTTCGACACATCTCGCAGGCAGGGATCGCCGCGCATGTCCATCAGAACGCCCGAGATCAGCCCGTGAATGCGCGGGTTGGGTATTCCGCCAGGAAACAGGTTTTGAGTATACTGATCGAACTCAGTGCTGCGCACCACACCGGCCTGTAAGCTCGGCGCACCCGAGGCCAATACCGCCTCCGCGAGCATTCCGGACACCGAAATGCCGATGCTTGCCACCTGACCATTCGACCACGGTTGTTCGGCAATCCATGCGAGCAGCGCGCGTTCGTCGTCGCGTTGCGCCTGTGTGAGGTAGCTGGACTGCGAGCCGAAGGATGCGCCGAAGCCGCGCGGATCTGCGACCGCGACTACGAAACCCGCGCGTTGATAGAGCGCGATAGCTTGGCCACGCCCTTCTTGACCTCGTGTGTACCAAGTCTCTGTGTACACGGTGGGCGCACGCGTGGTGTCGGGATCAAAGTCCTTCGGAAAATAGAGGTTGAGCGCGATGCGTACTCCGTCGGGCATGCTCACCTATTGCGACGCGTCCGCCATGGGAACCTGTACGAAAGGCTCCAAGTTATGTTGAACCTCTACGCTGTTGGCGAGGTCTGCGAGCTCCTGTTCGGTATAGCCAGGCGGCGGAACGGGCTGTTCGTCGCCAACGACGACAGGAGCTTGCGCGCAGGCACTGGCGAGCAGCAGCACTGCCCGAATAGAGCTTTGGTATTTCATGTGTCCTCGTGCGCGCGGTGCTCGTACTTGCGAGTCGTCCCCAGCGCTTCTTTTCGATTGCGGCGTATTGCAGCGCACGTGCCAGCCGCTCTGCCGGCGTGAGGGCAGCGAGCAGCGGGAAATACGCTACCTCCGCGCGCGACGGCTGCTCAGCTCTCGACACGCTCATGCGAGCGATCGAGTTTGCGTGTAGGATCACGTCCTAGCCGTGAAGCCACCAAATCCCAGCGAAATTGCAGCGCGAACTCTCGCCCACTACCAGCATAACGCCGTGGCGTTCGAGGAGGGCACGCGCGACCACGATGTCTCACAGAACTACGCGGCGTTGCTCAATGCGTTGGATGGACGAAGGGGGCTGCGCATTCTCGACTTTGGTTGTGGCCCCGGGCGCGACCTGACTGCGTTCCGTGCGCTGGGTCAGTCTCCGACTGGCCTCGACGGTTGCGAGGCGTTCGCTACCTACGCAAGGGAGCACACTGGCTGCGAGGTGTTCCACCAAAACTTCTTCGAGCTGGCGCTGGGCGATCGACAGTTCGATGGTGTGTTTGCCAACGCGTCTTTGTTCCACGTGCCGCTTGCGCTGTTGCCCGGTGTGTTGGCGGAGCTGCGCCGCGTGCTCGTGCCCGGCGGTGTGCTGTTCTGTTCTAACCCACGCGCCTTCCACGGTTACGAGGAGGGCTGGCAGGGCGAGCGCTACGGCTGCTATTTGACGATCGATGGTTGGACCGAAGTGATTGCAGCTGCTGGCTTCGTTTTGGAGCAGCACTACTTGAGGCCTTCGGGGAGGCCCGCTGCGCAGCAGCCTTGGATCGCGATGGTATGGCGTAAACCGCACTCCGATCAGCGCTGACTTGCGCGCTTACGGCCACGACGTCGTGGAGGGGGGCATGTGTCTGTTCGAGCTTTGAAGATTGTGTTCACGCTGGTGGATGTGGGCTTCGTTGCGTACTGGATCTGCGCTTCGTTGCACCTGTTTCCACAGCAGTTTCTGTTCAAGGACTACGACAATCCGATTCTTCGAGCGTGGAACTTTTCGTTTTTGCCGCTCGATCTGTTGGTGTCTGGGTCTGGCCTGGGCAGTGTTTGGTGTCACGCGCGAGGGCGCTGGTATTGGCAGCCGCTCGCGTTAATTTCGCTGACGTTGACGATGTGCTCGGGGTTGCAAGCGGTGGCATTTTGGGCGCTGCGCGGTGACTTTGATCCGATGTGGTGGGGGCCCAATCTGTTTCTGTTGATCTATCCACTGGTGTTTCTGCCTGTGGTGCTGCGCGAAAAACGCGAAGCCGCCTTCGGTCACCCACCGTCACCCGCGCACTGACTGTTAGATGTGACACAACCGTTCGAATCCGGCCGCCGCGCAACGATCGGCGCGCGTGGAGGCACCTCGCAGTGCCGCCTGGTCATCACGGCGACGCCGCACGCCGACTGCGCCGCGTTTTGCACTGTCAGCAATATTTCAAATTGTGTGGGGTGAGCCTTCCAAGGGGACTGGCGGTACCTTGTCACCGGTTCGACCCTGGTTCGTCACGGATACGCCACGCCCGATCTACGGCCGGCCAACGCCGCTGAAAGCTCGAGCTTGGCGCCGCGGCGCAAAAACGATCCAGCAAATGTAGCCGAATTATGAACGAGACATCGACACAACGCTTTCAGCACCGGTGGTCCACGCAGGGTGCATTGCTGCTCCTGGCTGCATGCACCGCTTGCAGCAGCGACGCGGCGCAGCCGGATTCCAACACCGAAGTCGCAACCAGCGTGACGCCCGATTCCGGCACGTCCGCGCAAGCCGAGGAGAAGGTCGAAGAGCCAAACTACGAGGCTGCATTTCCGCAGGACAGCGTCGCGCGCATCGACATCAAGATCTCGCAAGCCAACTGGCAAGCGATGATGGACGACATGACCGCGCTGGTCGGGCCCTTCGGTGAGGGCATGGGGCGCGGTCCCGGCGGACGAGGGGGAGGCCCACCGCCCGAGCTCGCTGAAGCATGCGATGGTCTGGACGCGGGCGCCACGTGCTCTGCGATGATCATGGGCACAAAGAGCGCTGGCACCTGCAACAAGATCTTCGGCGATGAGCTGCTGTGTCTTCCTGAAGGAGGCCCCATGGGTCCCGGTGGGATGGGCATGGGCGGCTTCATGAACGGAGGCACCTCTGATCTGATCGGGGCCACGCCGCTCTACGTGGAGTGCGAGATCGCGACGGCCGACCGTACGTGGAGCCATGTCGGCGTTCGTTTCAAAGGCAACTCCAGTCTGAGCATGCCGTGGGGGCAGGGCGTCTGGAAGCTGCCGATGCGACTGCAGTTCGATGAGTTCGAAACGCAGTATCCAGAGACCCACAACCAACGCTTCTACGGCTTCAAGAATCTGAGCCTATCGAATGGGTCGATGGATCAATCGCTGTTGCGCGAGAAGCTTGGAACAGACGTGTTTAGTCACGCGGGCATCGGCTCGCCGTCGACAGCGTTCTATCGCGTGTACGTCGATCATGGTGATGGTCCGAAGTACTTCGGTTTGTACACTGGCATCGAGCTGCCATCTGACAATCCTTTCCTCGATTCGCGCTTCGGCGGGCATGAAGGCAACCTGTACAAACCCGATGGCACGGGTGCGACTTGGTCCAGCTGGGTGCAAGAGTCCTTTGAGAAGGAGAACAACGAGACCGCTGCGGACTACTCTGATGTCAAAGCGGCATTCGATGCGTTGCACGCCGACCGCGCTGATGCTGTTGCGTGGCGCGCTGGGCTCGAAGCTGTGTTCGACGTCGAGCTGTTCTTGCACTGGCTCGCCCTGAACACGGTTGTACAAGACTGGGACCAGTACGGCCGCATGTCGCACAACTACTATGTCTACGCGAATCCGAACGCTGCCGGGAAGCTGCAGTGGATCCCTTGGGATCACAGCTTTGCGTTTTCGACAGGCGGTGGATTCGCTGGTGCATCGCCTTCGCTCGGGCTGACAGAAGTGGCTGACACTTGGCCGTTGATTCGCTTCTTGCTCGACGATTCGCACTATCGCGAGCGCTATCACCAATACCTCGCACAGGTGATCGAGGAAGAGTACACGCCCGAGGCCTATACTCAGTCATTCAACGCGGCGCGCGACTTGATCGAGCCTTACGTCACAGGGCCAGAAGGTGAACAGCCTGGCTACACTTTCCAGCGCGAACCTGATGCATTCACGCAGGCTGTCGAACAGCTCGTCATGCATGTAACGAATCGGCAAGCCGAGGTGAAGGCTTATCTCGAGACCGTGGAATGAATTTGTAGTGCGTTTGTTAGTTTAGACAATTAGCGCTCCTTCATGCAGATCGCTGCGCCGTTCGCCGGGGCATCGGGCACTACCTGTGACGATGCCACGGCGACTCTGTCGCAACTTGAAGGAGACCTTGTGAACCCAGGCCATCGGACGCGATCGCTGTACCTGCCTTGGTTGTTCATACATGTTGTTGGCTGCTCGGGAAGTGGCGTAGCAAGCCCCGATAGCGAGAGCGCTGGAGCTTCGGCGCAGGCCGCGAATCCTCAATCATCGCAGCCTTCTGCGGCCGGCGGCACGAGCGGAAGTGTCACGGCGAGCGCGGGGACAAAAGCCCCGGAGCGGAGCACCCCTTCAGCTGGCATGCCCGCAGCTGGTAGCGGCGGCATCGCGAGCGCACCTGTTTCAAGCGCCGGTGCCGGGGGAGCGAGCATGGTCGCTCCGCCAAGTGCAGGCAGCGCTGGTCAGGCAAGCTCGAGTCTTGCAGCCGGCAGCGGCGCAGCAGGGGCAGCCGCTGTCAGCGGCGGAAGCACGCAGCCAGCGCTCGAGAACTTTAGCTTTTTCATGGCGAGCTACGCTGCGCTGCAACGCTTGTCAGGTACCCCGGATGGCTTCGGGGGTGACCTTCGCTACGGCGAAGCGGACGGCCTGGCAGGTGCAGACAAGATCTGCACCGAGATCGCAGAGAGCTCGATGCCCGGCTCAGGCAGCAAGGGTTGGCGTGCGTTTCTGAGCGTGACGAAAGGTCCAGATGGACAACCCATCCATGCGGCAGATCGCATCGGTGAAGGGCCTTGGTACGATCGTTTGGGTCGCCTGCTCGCGAAGACTCGTGCAGACCTGATCAACACGCGGCCAGAAGGAGCAGACCCCGCGATCGCCGACGATTTCCCGAACGAGGATGGGGTTCCGAACCACGCGCCCGATGGCGACGAGCAGGTGGACAACCACGACGTGCTCACGGGCACGAACGAGCAGGGCCAGCTTTTCAACAGCGACTGGGCTTACACCTGCCACGACTGGACGTCGTCGAAGGGCGAAGACGGCACTCCGCGCGTGGGCCATTCCTGGCCGCGCTCCGGTGGTGGTCCAGGTGGTCCAGGTGGTCCGGGTGGCCCGGGCTCTCCGGGAGGTGGGTTTCCGGGCGGTGGTGGGCCGCCAGCCGGCATCGGGGACACGGCGAACTGGATGTCTGCGCTGAACGAAGCAGGGTGCGCGGCAGGTGCGAGCTTGATCGAGATGGGCCCGCCCGATCCGAGCAATCCGACTGTTGGCTCCGGTGGTGGCTACGGCGCGATCTACTGTTTTGCGCTCGAGCCCTGAGGCTCAGAGTACTGCGTGCCGGCACGTGCCGCCTCGTGCCAGCGTGCGTGGCCTGCGTGGGGCTCTGAGCATGCCGCTCAGAGCGGCTGAGCGCCGGCATAACACCTGCAATGCATCTCGGCGCCGGCGCAGCGCATCTTCACCCTGCCGCCGCACGAGGAGGCAGCGTGACTTCGGACAAACATGCGATCGTGATCGGTGCGAGTGTAAGTGGGCTCATGGCGGCGGCTGTGCTGCACGATCGCGCGTATCGAGTGACGGTGCTGGATCGCGATCGCTTGCCGCTTGCGAACGAAAGCCGCAAGGCCATTCCCCAGGGCCATCACGCGCACGGGTTGTTGTGCGGCGGGATTATGGCGCTCGAAGACATACTACCGGGTGCAACAAACGAGCTGCTCGCGTGCGGCGCAGTCGATGCCGACATCGCCAGCGATGTGCGGTTCTTCAACGAGGGGCAGCCGCTCGCGCGTTTCCCGAGTGACTTGCGCTCGCTCCTGATGAGCCGCCCGCTGTTCGAAGGATACCTGCGTACGCGCGTCAGGCAGTTGCCGAATGTCACGATCCTCGATGGACTCGACGTCGTCGAGCTGATCGCGAAACAAGGCGTGATATGCGGCGTGCGTGCCAAGGCGCGTGGCTCAGCGGAGCTCACGCACGGTATGTCTGCAGATCTCGTCGTCGATGCCAGCGGCCGTGGATCGCGTCTGAATGGCTGGCTGCAGAGGCTGGGCTTCGAGCCCGCGCCCGAAGAGCGCGTGCACACGGACATCCGCTACGCGAGCTGCACCTACCGCCGCCGATCTGACGACGCGGGCGGTGCGCGAGGGTTGATCGCAGCGGTCGCGCCGCCCGATAAACGTAGCGGCGTCGTGCTCGCGCAAGAGGATGATCGTTGGATGGTGACGCTCGTGGGTTGTCTCGGCGATGTGCCGGAGCCCACGCATCACGGCATGCGCGAGTTTGCGCGTGGGCTGTCTAACTCAGCGATCTACGAGCTGATGAGAGGCGCTGAGCCGTTGAGCGAGCCGGTCGGTATGCGCTTTCCGTTCAGTCAACGCTGCCGCTATGAGCTGCTGACGCGATTCCCGGAAGGAGTGCTTGCGATCGGCGATACGCTCTGCAGCTTCAATCCTAGCTTCGGTCAAGGCATGAGCGTCGCCGCGCTGCAAGCGGTCGCGCTCCGGGATTGCCTGCGCGAGCAGGATGGCTCGCCGTGGAAACAGCTCTTTCGCGAGACAGCCAAGATCATCGACACGCCTTGGACGATCGCGGTCGGCGCGGATCTCGCTTACCCGGAGGTGGAGGGAAAGCGCTCTATCGTCGGCAATCTGCTCGGTCGCTACGTGCGCGCGTTGCGACGAGGCGCGGTGCACGACCCGCACCTCGGCTATGCGTTTCTGCGCGTCGCACAGCTGCTCGACGATCCGTCTGCGCTGCTCAAGCCCAGCCTCGCGCTACGCACGCTGCGGGCGAGCAGGGCGGCGTCGCCGCTGCCAGCGGCACAGATCACTCAGCGCGAGTCGTTCGCTGGCTGAGCTTCTGGGTTCCGACCACGATTGTGACTTGTGTCACTGTGCCTAGCGGCGCCGAATGACATGCTTGTGCGCTCTAGGCTCACGCCGAGACAAGCTGAAGTACAGGATGCTCACGCCGACCGACGTCAGTTCGCATCGCGACAAGTACAAGGCGCTCGAGGCTTCAAACAAGCGCTTTGCGTTTTGGCACGACGTAGGCGTGATCGCGCTGAGCGCGTTGGCGACTGCGCTACTTGGAGTTGCCGAGATGGAGGGCAGTCCGAACTGCCGCAATGTTATTCGGACAGCTACGCTGTTTATCACTGCGATGGTGACAGTGTTTTCAGCGTGCAATCAGTTCTTCAAGTTCAAAGAGCATGGCGAAGCTTACGGCCTTGCGAGAGCGAGGCTGAGCCGTTTACTTCGTCGCTTGCAGGCCGATAGCGAGCGGACCTCATTGTCAGCGGAAGAAGCTACTGAGCTCGAAGACGTACTCACTTCGACTGAGCTGGTGGAGTGGTCGATCTGGACCAGAGCGACCATCATCGCGGCGGCGACTGCGGGTCTTGTTCTGCTCGGCGTCGTCGGCGGTTGCTTGTGGTGCGTGTCCCGATAGCGCAATCGGAAGGCAGCGCCGTGGACCGCGCGGAAACAAGTCGCTGGGCGGGCAATGAGCGACGCACCGGGCCGTCTCTATTTGGGGAGCCAGGGCAGTTTTCCGCAGTTAGTCATACTCGAGTAAGGTTCTTGCCCGGGAGGGAACAGTATCGAGCTGAATCATGAGGCGAGTTGTGGCTGACAAACATCGAATTTTTCCTGCGCTTTTGACTGCCTTGGTCCTTGTCACGGCCGCCTGCGGCGGGGGCACAGGCAGCGCGCCCGGCGCTCAAGGGACTGCCGGCACACCGTCGACGAGCCCGGCCACTACGACGCCGTCAGCTGCAGGTAGCAGCGGCGCCAAGGGCACAACGCCGGCGACGACAACAACAGGGCAAGCAGGTCGCGCTGCGACGCCTACTACTCCCCCGTCGACAACCACGCCAGCAGCTGGTAGCGGCGGCACGGCGGCCACGCCCACTACACCCGCAATGTCCAGTGCAGGAGCGTCGGGTGCGGCGGGCACCGATAGCGCAACGGGCGCAGCTGGAGTTGCCGGTGCAGCACCGACCACGCCTGCGGCGGGCGGTGGCATCTTGCCGAAGGTGACTTCGACCTCGGAAGATGGGCCGTTCGAAGCCACCCATGAAGCTGCTGGCGGCATGTTCTACGTGTTCCGCCCGACCGAGCTCGGTAAAGACGGCGTCAAGCATCCGATCTTTGTCTGGGGCACGGGCGCAGGCTCAGTGCCCGCCGACTACGCGGAGTTCTTCGTTCAGTTCGCGACGCACGGCTTCGTCGTGATCTCGCCGGACAAAGCGCAGAAGGGCGCTGCCGACATGAAAGCCGCGCTCGATTGGATCATCGCGCAGAATGAGGACGCGAGCAGCCCGTACCACCAGAAGCTCGACACCACGCGCATCGGCATGGGTGGTCACTCGCAGGGATCTGTCGCGACGTTTGACCAAGAGGGTATGGAGGACCGTCTGAAGACGACGATCCATATCGCGGGCGGCTCGTTCGACATGCGCGGCTCCTCCAAGGTGAAGACGCCGACGGCTTACATCTGCGGCGAGACCGACTTCGCGCTGCCGAACTGCGAAGGTGACTGGGAGACTGTGGAAGACAAGCCCACGTTCTTCTCGGTGCTCGATGGCGTCGATCACATCATGTGCGCGCGTATGGCAATGGCGGGCATGATCGCTTGGCTGCGCTGGCACCTTGCCGATGAGACGGAACGCGCCGCCGAGTTCACTGGGCCCGGTGGTGAGTTCCACATGGGCATTTGGAAGTCGCAGACCAAGAACTGGATGTTCTAAGCACAGCCATCAGCGGCAGAAGCGGGCGGTCATCTGTGCGATGACCGCCCGCTGCACTTTAAGGACTACCAGCAGGTGTCACTCACGCCGAGCAGACTGAACGCACCGTTCGTCAGGGCGTGGGCGGGATAGTGGAACACAAACTGATAGCACATCTCAGTGTCAGTGGATTCTCCGAATGGGACTCCGAAGTTGTTGTCGTTGAAGAAGCTGCAGCTGGTCTCCAACATTTCGCCGGGCATGATGTCGTGCGGGCTGAAGTAGTGTGTCTCGTTGCCGAACACGAACGGCTTGTCGAACACCATGTCCTTGGTGCCGTCCTTGCGAAGGATCGACGAGGTCATGCGCTTGCCGATGCGGTGCATGTGTGGCTCGAAGCCGACGATGTGGATCGGGATGTCGCCGCGACCCGGACGGCATGTGGTCGTGAACGTGCTGTCTTTGCCCGCGGGCATACCCGGCCCGCCCGACCACACGTTGCCGTTGAGATCCTCGGTGCCAGCAAAGGTGACAGAACCTGTGTTTGGTCGCATCGACTTCGGCACAGTGCAGATCTGCACCGAAGACTTGTCTTTCTGTAACGTGTCGCTGCTGTTGTAGAAGTGCCATTGCACGTTGATCGTGCGACCGGGGTTTGGCAGCTCCATGCCGACGTCGTCCGGCATCTCGAGGTTTGGTCCACCGACTGCCCAACCGGTCAAGAGCTGAGGGTCCGTGCCGATCAGCGTGGGCAGCGGCGCAGTGATGTGTGCGCCCTCGGCTTGCAGCTCGTTTGTCGCGAACAGCAGCCAGTGATGCAGCACCGAGGCGTTGTCAGGGATCGTGGCGTACGCGGTCGCGACCGTGTCTGCGGGCCACGGCACGTTGTAGTAGAACTGTTCATACTGTTCTCCCATGGGAATGCCGAACGGCTCGTCGTCGACCTCGGTCGTCGATTGGTGGACTTTGAATTCGTAGCAGGTCTCACCTGGTCCAGCTTCGAGTCGACCGATGGTGCCGTCCTTGCTGCCCGGGCCATTGCCTGGCTGCGCTGTTGTCAGGTCGCAGGTCGCATCTTGTGCCGAGCCTGCGATCGCGCCGCTGTCGAACCATGTGTCGAGCGCCGAGACGTCTGCGGGCTTCATCGAGCCGTTGGGCGGCATGGGCCGAGACGTGTCGTGCATACGCAGCTTGGAGAGCTCGTAGACTTTCATCGACGGCTGCGTCTTTGCGGGCGCATGCAGATCCGCGAAGCTCACGAGCGGCATCGGCGCGCCGCCGATCGGCTCGGCGCCGTGACATGTCTGGCAGTTCGACGCCAGCACTTGTGCGACACCACAAGGCAAGACGCTTGTGCCCCCGGCAGTCACGGGCGCTGTGGTCGATGCCGCAGGCGTGGTTGCCGCTGATGGCGACGCTGTTGCTGTAGGTGTGGTCGGGATCGCCGGCCTTTGTGCCGCTGTGCTCGGCAGCGTGCTCTGTGTGCCCGTTGAGCCCGCGGCGCTAGTCGTGCCGCTCATGGCTGCAGGTACGGCAGGGGTCACCGGATCTTCAGGCGTGCCAGCTGCGGGTGCACCACATGCGGCAAGCCAGCACAAAAGCGCGAGCGTGCCGGATCTGTTTCTTATCTCTGCTTCCATCACGTATCCTCCGCTGGAGTGAACGTCGTGCAGCGTTTGCAAACAGTGCACGTCTCCTCCAGACGCCGCTGCCGACGTTTTGCAACTTGCTAGAGCTCACCTAACAATGCAATGTCGATCAGTGCGTAGTCTAAGCACCAACGCTTAGCCCGTGGCGCGTCACTTATAGCTGCGCGAGTCGATGTGTTTTTGACACGTGTTTTGACGCTTCTTTTGACTGCGTTTTGACGCGTTTTGTCGAGCTGACCTAGCAGCGTCGCGAACACGCGTGATGAGCAGCTCTGATCGGTCGGCGCGGTTGGGTCGCTCTGTACAGCGCGCGCGCTTCGGCCGCAGGTTTGCTTCCTACCGGCAGTGACCGGAGCAGGACCAGGGGAGAGCTTACATAAAGCTGGAGCGCTGCCCAGGCTCGCGCTGGCCACGAAACGCGCGCCTTGTGGCCAGCGGAAGCGTGCGAGAGTTACGCGCGGGCCAACAGCTCTTCGACCTGAGCTAACCGATCTTTGCCGAAGAACATCTCGTCGCCCACGAAGAAAGTGGGGATGCCAAACACGCCGCGCTGGACCGCAGCTTCTGTGTTCGACAGTAGCTCGGCTTTGACTTCTGGGGATTGTGTCAGGGCTAGCAGTCCATCGCTATCCAGGCTGCTCGCGCGCAATACCCGCTCGATCACCGTTGGGTCGTCCATCTTTTCGCCGCGCTCCCACATCGCAGCCAGCACGGTGTTTAGATACGCATCGGCGACACCTGTGCGTTGCGCAGCGATCAAGCCGCGCATGATCGTCAAGGTGTTGAGCGGGAAGTACGGGTTCAGCTTGAATTCATGCAGCTGATGCTTGGCGATGAAGCGCTCAGTCTCCAAATGCTCGTACCCGAGCTTGCCTTTGACCTGTGCGAACGCAGCCATTGGCGACTGGTTGCCGCTGAGCTTGAAGATGCCCCCGAGCAGGCACGGGACGATGCGCACGCTCGCGCCGGTACGCTCGGTGATGCTGGATAGAGCGCGCCGTGCAAGGTACGCGTTGGGGCTGGCGAAGTCGAAGATGAATTCAACGGTTTTTGGCGACATTTTCGGACGCAGCTCCTCTAAAAGTGTTCTACCCATGGTCTCAGGTCCAGCTCGTGTGTCCACGCCGATCGGGCCTGCTTGTGTAGCCACACGTAGTTCTTGGCGATCTCGTCGGGCTTCAGGATCGCGTCGCGCGCTAGCAGCGCGGGCACATCTGCGCCCGTAGAGCGGATGAACGTGCCATCGATCGCCCCGTCGACGACGATATGCGCGACGTGGATGCCCTGTGGGCCGAGCTCACGCGCCATGCTCTGGGCGAGCGCACGCAAGCCGCTCTTGGCTGCAGCGAACGCGGCGAAGCCGGCGCCGCCGCGCATGGACGCCGTAGCGCCGGTAAACAAGATCGAGCCCACGCCGCGCGGCACCATGACCTTGGCTGCTTCGCGCCCAGCGATGAAGCCTGCGAAGCACGCCATCTCCCACACCTTTGTGAACACGCGCGCGCTGGTCTCGCGGATCTCGTGGCGCACGTTTGCACCGATGTTGAAGACCACGACCTCGAGCGGGCCGATCTCACGCTCGATGTGTGCGAACAGATCGATCATGTCCTGCTCCTGGCGCGCGTCGACGCCAAATGCATAAGCGTCGCCTCCCGCCGAACGCACGCTGTCTGCGAGCTGGTCAAGCTGCGCTTGGTTGCGCGGTCGGCGTGTGACACAAACGGTCATGCCCTCGGCGGCGAACGCGCGAGCGATCGCCGAGCCGACGCCGTCTCCCGCGCCCACCACAAGACAGACTGGCTTACGACCTAACGCTGGCTCCGGCATGTGTCTCCTTGTGCCACCCATCCAGGTTGGCGAGTCAGTCCAGATTCGAAACTTACTAGTTTAGTTTCTGGACTGTGTCAATCGGCGGTGGTAAAGCTCGATGTGACGAGGTGCTCGTGAAGTGGGACAATTTGGACACTGAGCCTTGTCCGGTGGCGCGCACGGTCGCGGTGATCGGCGATCGCTGGACTTTGCTCCTGCTGCGGGACTGCTTCCTCGGTGTGCGCCGCTTCGAGGCGTTTCAGCGCCGGCTCGCGATCTCGCGCACGATCATCGCAGATCGCTTGAACGCGCTGGTCGAGGAGGGGCTGCTGCGCCGCGAGCCCTACCAGGATGCGCCTGTCCGACACGAGTATCGGCTGACAGCGAAGGGGCTGTCGTTGTACCCGGTGCTCATGAGCATGGCGAGCTGGGGCAACGCGCACAGCGGCATGCCGGCACAAGCCCGCTTGCGCTTTCGGCACAAGCGCTGCGGCGCTCAGTGCAAGCCCGCGTTGGTGTGTGACGCTTGCGGCGAGCCGCTAGACGCGCGCGAGGTAGAGGCGCACGCTGGCGCTGCGCGAGGCGCGAACAAGCCTCGTAAGCGCTCATGAGCGTGACGCGGCGCTGCGCGCCTAGCCGTCCGCGAGCAGCTTGCCGAGTCGTGCGAGGTGGAAGGATGCGCCTCCGAGGCGCAGCTCGTTTTGCTTGCACGCCAGGAAGTAGCGGTGCAGTGGGTACTCGCGGTCGAAGCCCATGCCGCCGTGGATGTGCTGGGCCGCGCACAGGACTTTGTGGCCAGCTTCCGCGGCGACGCTGCGGGCGACTGCGATCTCCGAGCGTGCGGCTTGTCCGCGGTCGATCAGCCAAGCAGCGCGCCACAGTGTCAGGCGGATGGTTTCGACCGCGATGTGCATGTCAGCGATCCGTTGTGTCACGGCCTGAAAGGTGCCGATCGCGCGGCCGAACTGGTGGCGTTCGCCAGCGTAGCGCGCGGTGAGCTCCAATGCGGTCTCACACAGGCCGAGCTCGTAGGCGCATTGCGCGAGGTACGCGCGATCCAAAGTGCGTTCGATGAGAGATGAAGCGGCTTCCGAGTCACAGAGCAATGCGCTGCTGTCGAGCCGCACATCAGACAGCTCCAAGCTGCCGAGCGCGCAGCCGCTGGCGACATGTTGTTTGCGAATGCTCACGTCACGTGCGTAGGGGTCGAGCACGAACAGCATGCGCGCGCCTTGCTCGTTTCGTGCAGCCAAAACGACCGCATCTGCGAGCGGCAGCGCTTCGACGCAGCCTTCGCTGCCGGCGAGCCAGTACTCAGCGCCTAGCTTGCGTGCGCTGATCGCTGGCTCGCCGTACGCGCCGAACGATCCGCATACGATGCTGCTGCCGCTGCACACCGCCGCCAGGCGCTCGCGCGAAGAAGGCTGCTCGGAAAGCGGTATACCTGCAAGCACGAGCGCGGGAATCAGCGGCACGCTGTGGGCCACACGCCCCGCTTGCTCGAGCAGTAGACACAACGCGACGAGGCCATCGTCCGAGCCACCCACTTGCTCGGGCAGCGCCACGCCCAGCAGCTGCGAGCGGCCGAGCTCGCGCCACGCTTCGCGCACGTGCTCGGGGCCGCTCGGAAGCCGAGAAAATACGCGTTTCGCGAGGTCGCGGACGGCGATATGTGATTCTTGGAAGGTGAAGTCCATCCTGCGAGTGCCTCCCGCTATCGCTGTGCGCGTGGCAGGCCCAAGCCGACCGTCGCGATGATGTCACGCTGAATCTCGTTTGCGCCGCCGCCGAACGTGAGCACGAGCAAGCTGCGGTGGTAGCGCTCCAACCGGCCTTGCAAGAGCGCACCCGGCGAGCCGTGTTGCAGGTTTCCTGCTTCGCCGAGCACTTCGCGCAACAGGCGTGTTGTCTCGACGTACAGCTCACTGCCGAACACTTTGACGCTGGAAGCTTCATGCGCGGGCAGCTCGCCGCGGTCGATGTTCCAGCACTGACGCCAGTTGAACATGCGCAGCACATCGCCGCCAGCGCGCACGCGCGCGAGGTTCTGTTGTACCCACGGCGTGTCGAGCACACGCGCGCCCGCAGGTGTGCGCGCTTCGCGAGCCCAAGCGAGTGTCTCGTCGAACAGGCGATCGATGATGCCGGCGCTGAACAGCGAGATGCGCTCGTAGTTCAGCTGTGTGGTGATCATACGCCAGCCGGCGTTCTCGCCGCCGACCAAGCGATCGAGAGGCACTCGCACGTTGTCGTAGAACACACTGAAGGTTCGGTTGTCGCCGAGCGTACGCATCGGCTGCATCGTGATGCCCGGCGCATCGCGATCGACGACCAAGATCGAGATGCCTTTGTGCCGCGCCGCAGCATCTGTGCGAACAGCGAGCCAAATGTAATCGGCCTGATCGGCCAAGCTGGTGAACAACTTCTGTCCATTCACGACGTAGTGGTCGCCCTCGCGCACCGCGCTGGTGCGCAAAGCAGCCAGATCGGTGCCGGCTTGTGGCTCGGTATAACCGATCGCAAACTGCAGCTCGCCGGCGAGGATCCTTGGCAAATACGCGCGCCGCTGCGCGTCGGTGCCGTGCTCCATCAACGTTGGACCGACCGTATTCAACGTCAGCAGCGGGATCGGAAAGCCTGCGCGCTGCACCTCGTCGAAGAAGATGAACTGTTCGATCGCCGGTCGACCTTGTCCCCCGAATTCGCGCGGCCAGCCGATGCCGAGCCAGCCGTCTCTGCCCATCTGCATGAGCGCGCGGCGGGCCAACGGACCACTCGACTCGAGCTCGCTGATCTCGTCCTCGAGCTCGGGCGTCATCAGCTTCTGGAAGTACGCCCGCAGCTCACGGCCGAGCGCTTGCTGCTCGGGGGTGTAGTCGAGCTCCATGTTATTCGGCCGCCTGCTGCAGCCTCTGCACCATGATCTCCGCGCAGCGCTCGCCGATCATCATCGCGGGCGCGTTGGTGTTGCCACCGGTGATGCTCGGCATGATCGCCGCATCTGCGACGCGCAAGCCTTCGATGCCACGCACGCGCAGCAGCGGATCGACGACCGCGCGCTCGTCGCTGCCCATGCGGCACGTGCCGACCGGATGATAGACGGTGGTCGCGCGGTTCGGCAGCTCGCGCCAGAGATCCGCGTCGGTGCGCGCGGCATCCGCTGGATGCAGCTCACTCGTGATCACGGTCTTGAGGTGCTGGCTCGCT
>Ga0209082_1000017_pt1 | contig 132730 bp, 119 predicted proteins | sample ColdCreekSource_FD_184127 | JGI IMG/M metagenome (GOLD analysis project Ga0209082, IMG submission 184127) | Groundwater microbial communities from Cold Creek, Nevada to study Microbial Dark Matter (Phase II) - Cold Creek Source (SPAdes) (version 3) | ecosystem: Environmental > Aquatic > Deep... | reverse complement strand
AGGGCCGCCGTCTGATGGCAGGATGGAACGAGCAGTTCTTGCTCCGCACACTTGGATTGAGTGCATCTGTGTAGATTTAGATGCGATTGCCCTGGGCGCTGGGATTGTCTGGGCGTTATTACAGTTAGTTCGACCGTTGTAGTCTGAGTCGTTTGCACATAACAACTCAGAATCGCAGTTGTGCACGCGTCGAGGCTACATGACTTCGACCATTGCCCTCTGCCGCGCGCGTCGAGCCCCGTATTGCGTAGCGGGGTCGATAGACCAGCTTCGCGAGCGATCGCGAAGCGAAGCAAGGTGAGAGCTCGCTGAGCGCAGCCGGCGTACCGATCAGTCGGCGCACCGGCGATAGCTGCGCCGCGAGCGAAGCAACTCAGATGCTCGACAGCTGACGCAACTCTCGTACGCATCGACCGATGTCCGGATGCAAGCAGGCAACAGCGCCCGGTGTTGGGAATATGGCAGAGGAATACTTCTTGACCGAGTTCGATGTTTACCGGCTTGGAAACTCGACATCGCCGCGGTTGGACCACGTGCGGGTGCCGAAAGACATCCCAACCTACTTTGTCGGACCGATCTAATATATTCCGCCCGGCATGTTTGGCGTGTCGCTGATGGATCAGGCGGGGCTGGAGCGTCGAATCGAGCAGGCGAAAAGAGTGGGCTCCACTGTCGGGCACGTCTGGGTGCGTCGCGCGCTTGGTCGCGTTGCCCGTCGGTTTGGTCCTTCGGGAGGACCCAAGAGACCGGACCACCGGACCCACCTGCTTCTTGGGCCATCAACGGCGATGCCGGTCGAGAAATTCCGAGAGTTGCTCCCAGAACGAACGAGCACGATGTCGTTAGGCCGCCCGATGCTCGAGGAGGTGGTACTCACGGCGTCGAAACAAACGCCAAGATGCCTTGGGGCACTGCTACGCACGGCATCTGTCGACAGTCGACCGAGTCGGCGAGCTCGAGCGGTAGCTCGATCCAGGTTTGGCCGTCGTCCTCGGAAGCGAACACACTGGTTGCCGGCTTCTCGATGTCTACCTGCCGGACCCAGTGTGTCTCGGCGTCACCTGACATGCTGAGGAGGACGCCGCCCATGGCTGCATCGGGTACGTTGGCGACGCGACTGAATGTCTGCGCGTCTGTCGATGCCAGGGCGCCACTGCCACCGTGCGCGTAGAACTTGTCGCCGACCGCTGTCACTCGCTGTAGCGCGAGGTAGTCGATCGCTGGTGCAGGATCGGCCGTGCACGCATCGCCGATGCAACTTGGGGTTGGCGGAGTTTTGGTCAGTCCACACATGGAGTCCTCGGCGCAGCGCATCTCTTCCCAGGTGTCCCCGTCGCTCGACGTTAGCGCCGCGCCGACGCCTGCGATCACGAAGTGCTGATCCGCGAATGCTACTTCGAAGTACTGCGCGCGCGGAACGCTGGCCCAGCTCCAGTTCTCGCCATCGTGTGAGACGGCGACGCCGTTCTGAGCTGCGGCGACGAAGGTGTTCGCGCCGTAGGCGACGCTGTTGAAGTTGACCTGTTCGTTCTGAAAAACTTGTCGCCACTCACCAGTGAGCGAGTCGGCGACCGCAATCACGCCGGGCGAATGGTCGCCGCGTCCTACGGCTACCCATGTTTTGTCGCCCTGTGTCAAATCACGAAACGAGACACCCTCGTCCGTGTCCAGCACGTGCACCGTCCAGCTTTCGCCGTGCTCGCTCGTAAGCACTTGGCTGGGCCCGTCGGACGCCGCTTTGCCGCTCCCAATCACGCTATGCCCAAGGCTTACGAAGCTGTCGCAGCCATCGAACAACGGGAAGGTCGCAAAGCGCTTGTCAGGCTCGTTCAGTTCTTGGTGCGGCATCACCAGCTGCCAGCTTCCATTGCGCGGATCTATCGCCGCCGGCGGCTCGGCACGACCGCACAGAGCAGCGGTCGGCGGCGCTTGAACGGCCTCGCTACCAAGCTCGGCGCCCGTGGGATCTGCTGCCTCCCCACAAGCTGTAAGCATCATCGTCACGAACGTGGCACACGCTGACACACGTTTTGGCATCCTGCCCTCCGCTCAGACGAAACTGCAAGAGCCGCACCAAGCGCGCCCACGCAGCCAGAGATGCGTGATGTTCGCCTCCGGCGCGGAGCCAGTCGGATCCATCAAGCAAGTGCAGCCGGTGGGCAGTCCTCGACGGACGATGGGCCGCAGTTAACCATCCTGCAGTGGTTGAGCGGCACCGTCGCAGTCAGGTGCGTGGCACGTGCACTCTGCTACTCGCGTGCAGCTGACTGTGAACCCGTCGCAGCGACTGCCGCTGCACAAGCCCGCGGAGTTTCGGCGTCCACGCCGCCCTCCGCGGCAGGAGCTAGATCATGTTGCATCCACCATGCAGCGCGTGTTGAGCAGGGTCACACCGCGGACCGGGCTGATACGTGCACAGCCAAAGCACCGATCATCGCCTCGCTGAGTGTTGGCTTATCGCTCTGACAGTCAGTTGTTCTGGCAGCACATCATTGTTCGCGCTCGCCATGCGCCGAGCTGCGAGTCACCACGGGCATGTCACCGCAACGCTGCAGCATCGGCTATATATCGGGTGACGTGCGTGCGTGCCGGCAAGCAGTCGGTAGAAGCTCTGGAAGTGTGCTGAAGGCGCATCCATGCTCCAGAGCATCACGCCTCATTTTCTGAGACGACCTACTGCTGGTAGCTGACACTGGCTGGCGCCAATTTCTCGTGAACTGAAAGAATCCGAAGCGACTGCCGAAAATTTAGCGCCTCAGTTACGCTGACGAGCGGCTTCTGAGCTTGCGATGGTCACGAGTATGGAAACGCGAGAAGTGGTAGTACCCCACGATCCGTCGTGCGGCCCGCTCACGGCTGTTCGTCGAATGCTGGTCCACTCGTCGCTCGCCGATCTGCAGCAACGAGGATTGTTCGAGCAGTATTGCGCGCTGATCGATCCCCAGGCGTTGGCCAGCATCAACGAGCTGATAGGTCCCGGCTGGATGCCTGTAGAGCTCGCAATCGATCACTATACTGCGCGCGATAAATTGGGCTTGGGTAGAGACGAGGTTTACGCCGCAGGTGTTCGTGCCGGCGGGAAAATGGGCGAGGCTTTGCTGGTGGCCGGATCGCAACTCGGTGCGCACGTAGAGCGTTCACCTTGGACGATCGTGAATGCGTTCTCCAGGCTGGGCCGACGTTTGTACGAAGGTGGATCGTCGCAGTTCGTGAAGCTCGCGGAGAACAAGCTGCTGATCGAATATCGCGGAAACCCGCTGTTTGCGCTCGGCTACTATCGCACGGCGCATACCGGGTTCATGCACCAGACGTTCGCGAGCGCGGGCCTCGAGCTCACTGCCTTCAGCCTGTCCCCCTACCGCCGGGAAGCGGGCACAAATCGAAGCCCGAATGAGTTGGTGATGATGGGGACTGAGCTGCCGCGACACGCGGTGGCATGGCGGTGGTGTACGAGGCGTTCGACCGCGTCCGTGGTACCGCGATTGCGCTGAAGTGTTTGTCAGTAGAGAGATTCAGTCCGGGCAAGCAATATGATCGCGCAGTGGCGTTGTTCGAGCGCGAGTACTACGCGCTGAGTCAACTCACACATCCACATATCATCGAAGTCTATGACTACGGTCTCGACTCCGAAGGCCCTTACTATTCGATGGAGCTGCTAACTGGCACGAGCCTGCGTGCAGCCTCGCCGACGCGCTGGGACGAGGCCTGCTCGCTCGTACGTGACATCGCCTCTGCGCTCGCGCTTTTGCACTCATGTTCGCTGGTGCATCGTGACGTGACGCCGCTGAACGTGCACTGCGATCTGCATAGTCGCGCCAAGTTGATCGATTTTGGGGCGATGATGCCAGCCGGCGTCGCCCGTCATCTCGTCGGCACGCCTGCTTTCATCGCGCCGGAGTCGCTCAGGCAGCAGAGTCTCGATGGCCGGGCGGACCTGTTTGCGCTCGGGGCTTGTCTCTACTTCGCGATCACCGGCCAACGCGCATTTCCCGCGCACAGTTTGGACGACTTGAACGACGCTTGGCGTGTGCCACCCGCTCCGCCGTCGCAGTTCGCAGCCGACGTCCCGGAGGAGCTGGACGAGCTAATTCTAGCGCTGCTCAGCGTCGAGCGTGACGACCGGCCGCGCACGGCGGCAGAGGTGTACGAACGGCTGACGACGCTCGCTCGCTTGCCCCGCGAGGAGGCAGCCGGTGTCGCGCAGGCCTACCTCAGTCGGCCGGCTCTGGTCGGACGCAGCGAGCAGCTGGAACTCTTGCGCGAGCGCGCGCAGGCCAGTCGCGAGGGCGCGGGTTGCTCGCTGCTCGTGCGAGGAGTACGCGGGGTCGGTCGCTCGTGCATGCTCGATGCCGCGGCGCTCGAGGCGACGTTGGCCGGCTTCCAAGTCGCGCGCGCGGACAACTCTGCTGGCGATGCCAGCTCGCTCGGCGCCGTGCGCCAACTGCTGAGCGTGCTCGTGTCGAGCAACCCAGTGCTGTCGCGCGCGCTCCAAGCCACCGCGCTCAGCGCGTTGACCCACGAAGGTCTGAGTGATGCGCTGGATGCCAGCTCAAAAGAGCGAGCGTAAGATGCGCTGACCAGTGCGATCCTAGAGGGCTGTAAGCATGCTCCGCTCGCGCTGATCGTCGATGACGTGCACACGATCGATGAAGCGTCCATCGCCTTGCTGTCCGGGCTTGCGGCGGTCGCGGCCGAGCACCGGTTCATGCTCGTGTGCAGCATCGATCGTGACTTCAAGGCAAGCGACGGCAGCGCCAGCGTGCTGCTAGAGCAGTGCTCGCGACGTGTCGAGCTTGGCCTGCTCACTCTGGAGCAAACCCGAACGCTGCTGGCTTCGCTCTTCGATGACGGCCCATACATCGATGTACTTGCAGCGGTCGCGCATCGGCGCTGCCACGGCAACCCACGCGCATTGCTCGAAGCGGCGCGCGGCTTGGTGAAGGCCGGCTTGGTGAGACACGAGGGTGGAACTTGGCTTATCGACCAGGGCCCGGACGTGCTGAGCGCGGCGATCGATGGCGAGCAAGGGATCGAACAGCGGTTAAGCAGTTTGTCTCCGGACGCCGTCGAGCTGATCGAGACGGTCGCGTTCGACCGCCACAGCATCGTCGACTTGGGAAGACACCTTCGCCTGTCGCGTCATCGCAGCAGCATTCGCATGCATCGCGCGCTCTCTGAATTACTCGAGACGCAATGGGTCGAGCTGGCGGAGGACCGCATCCACTTGATCCATGAGGACCGTCGCGAAGCGATCGTGGCGCAGATCCCAGACGCCCGCCGCCGTGAGCTTCATGTTGCCATGGCCGAACACTGTGTCGAGCAGGCGTTCCCTCCGGTCTACGAGGCCCACCACCGCTTGGAGGCGGGAGACACCGCGGGTGCCGTCGCTGCACTCGATCGCTTCCACGTATTCGTCGACCAGAACCCGCACGCCGAAATTCTTAAGCACCCGATCACGCTCGAGACGACCGAGGCGATCAGTCGCTTACAAAACGTACCTGGCGCCCATCCCGCGATGTCTGCGAAGTACTTGGCTGCGACTGCGCTCAACGCCACCTATCGCGCGCTCGCCGAGTTCACCGCCGAGCGCTTGCCGGCGTCGTTGGCTGCACTCGCGCACTTCAGCGGGCTCCACGACTACGCGCGGCTCACTCATCTGCTGATCGCGCGGAAGAGCTGTACCTGCGCGCGATCTCACAGCTCGAGCAGCGCGCCGCGCAGGGTGTGATGCCGGGATGCATCTACGAAATCGGGGCACGAATCGCATTCGCGCGCGCCGACATGGCGTCGTTTCAAGAGCGCGCGGACTTGTGCGAGCGGAACTTCCGGTTGGGCAAGCATCCTGCGCTGACCGCGCGTTGCAACGCGTTGCGGCGTGGTGGCGTGCGCTCTCGGGTGCAGGGGAAGAGCGTGCAGCCGATCGCGTCGCTCGCGCCGAGTGACGGCCTGATGCAGACGCTGCAGGAGCTCACTCATAAACAGCTCGACGACGCGACCTTTTTCCGAAGTATGCTCGATCGACTGATCGAGATCGCTGCCGCCATTGGCGGAGTGCTCTACGTGCGCAAAGGTGTGACCGTGCGTCGTGTCGCGATGGCTGGAGAGATCGCCGCGCGACCCGAACTGGACGCCGCGGCAGCTAGAAGCTGCGCGCTCGATGACGACGCGAGCGAGACCGCGCTCGAGAGCGACATGCAGGCATCCAGTGATCTCACTGCCGTTGGCAGATTGGGAATCTACATTCTGGAGCGCACTGACGGCGACACGCGCAGCATCGAAGGCGTGCTCGTTCTCGAGCTGACTAACTTGGTGCACTCAACGTCTCTGCGCTCGCGTCTCCGAGGCGTTGGCGCCGTCATGTACGAGCGTTCTCGTATGTGCGCGCGCGACGGCGACCCACCGCGCGCCAGGACTGCTCCGCAAGGAAATGCTGCGAGCCTCCCTGACGAGTCAACGACGACGGCCACCCAGACTCAGTAGTCTGCGCTACTCTGCTGAACGTACTACTGCAGATCAGCACGGTCCATCGCCTACCAACAAGTGTCAGTAGCGCCGAGCAAGCTGAACGCCTGGTTTGTTAGACTGCGCGCGGGATAGTGGAAGATGAGCTGGTAGCACATCTCCGCGAGTCCTGATTCCCCGTATGGCACGGCGAGCTTGGTGTCGTTGAAGAAGCTGCAGCGCGTGCTGAGCGTTTCGCCGGGCATCAGGACGTGCTCGCTGAACTGGTGCTTGGCGTTGCCGAAATCAAACGGTTGGTCGTAGATGACTTCGGTGCTTCCGTTGCTGCGATCGATCGCAGAGGTCATGCGCCGACCGAGACGATGCATGTGAGGGTCGAAGCCAACGATGTGGATCGGCTGACCGCTGCGACTCGGCGAGCACGTTGAGCTGAACCCGCTGTCTTGCTGCGGCGGCATGCCGATGAGGCCTGTCGCGTTGTCACTGCCAAAGTCTTCGGTGCCTAACATGCTGATGGATCCGATGTGGCTGCGCTTGGCTTTGGGCAAAGTGCATATCCGGACTGCCGATGCGTCGCGCTGAGGCATGTCCGTGCTGTTGAAGAAGTGCCAGCGCAGGTGAAGAGTCCTGCCAGGGGCCGGCAGCTCCAAGCCAAAGTCATCTGGCAGCGTGACGTAAGGATCAAATGCGGCCCAGCTGGCGACGAGCTGTGGGTCATGGCCCAAGAGCGTGGGCAGCGGCGCGGTGAAGTGCGAGCCTTCGGGTTGTTGCTCTGTCGTCGAAAACAGAAACCAGTGATGCGAGACGGCTGCGTTGTCCGCGACAGTTCCGTAAGACACCGCAACGCTGTCAGCTGGCCAGGGAACGTTGTAGTAGAACTGTTCGCTGAACTCGCCAGCCATGACCTCGAACGGCGCGTCGTCGACTTCCCGCGTGGACTGATGCACCTTGAGCAGGTAGCAAAACTCGTCGGACCTGCCGCTCGCACTGGTACTGCCCGAGCCGAGCTCTGCGTTCGCAGCTATAGGCTGCATAGCTGCGCTGCCTCCCGCTGCCGCCGCGGCGGGTGCGTTGTCCGCGCGCTCATCGGTCTGCTTCATGCTCGGCTGCGCCGGGGCAGCTGCAGCCGTAGAGGTGTCGCTGTTGGCTGCGATAGAGCCCGCGGCGCTGCGGTCGACGGGCGGCGCAGTCTCGGCCGCAGCGCAGGCTGCACACAGCCAGCACCACCCAAGCACGCCGGACCGAAACCTCAAAGTGCGCGAACGCGTCGTCATGGTCGAAGTCCTCCCCTGGAGAGCACGCGCGTCGTGCCCGCGCGATCACATTGCATGAGCTCGCGGTGCATGGCAACGCCGAGACAGCTCGACGCCCCGTCAGCCGAGCTAAACCTCAATATCGCCAAGCAGGCCGGTGGTTTGACGCTGCCATTTGACGCGTTTTTGACGTTGTGCCATGTGACCCGCAAGCAGCACCTGCTCTCGCCGCCGCCAGCGGCTGCAGCGCTTCGATACAACATCTCCGCGCTCAGGGCGCATCGTTTTCGATGTACACAGACGCCACCGCAAGGCCGGAGATAGTGCGGAGACCGAACGTTCGCCAGACCTTTGGGCCACCACGTCGTCGGCGCACCCGGGTCGACGGCGCGGGCAGGGCCGCGTGTGCACGCGGGTCGATGACAGCGAGCACGGCCCTTGGGATCGACGTGGCGTCGGAATGGCAGGAGAACGTCGGTGACTTCGAGCGCATCGGCTATGCAGCCACGCGCTTCGTCGATGCATAAGATCAACCGTTCGATCTTGGCCGTACGCGCAGCGCGGCAAGCCTTCTTTGGACGTACTCGACTGTCCGCCGCTCGCCGTCGCCGAGACAGCCCACTGGTCCATGGTCATGACGAGCGATTTCTTCGCGCCACTGGTGCAGGAGCACGTGTGTTGGCACGAGACATAATGTGGAAGCTCTAGCGCACGTTCGAACACGAAGTTCGATCGGCGCCGGTCGGAGCGCTGGTCGTCTCAGCCCGTTGTCGATGTGACGATGCGCGCGGGACCAGTGCTTTGTTCATTAAGATAAGCACCTGATTACGGTAAAAGGAGTTAGTTGAACTGAACGCTTGATCAGTTATCGGTGATGTGCAACAAGGGAGCCCATGACTGAAAGCCATCCTGCCCTGCAGCTGTTCGGTCCGCGGCACGCGCTCTCTTTGCGAGGGCTTCAGGTGCGCGACAACTCCGGGCAGTGGAAGCTCGTCGTGCCCATGTCACCGGAGTTGCTCGAGCCGGTGCGTGCGTTGTGTGAGCGCGTGACGCTGGCAGAGGCAGCCAGCGTTCTCGATGTGCTCGAGCGCTACCTGCGCGCCGATCTGGAGCGGCTGCTCGAGCTAAGAGAGCGCGACACAACGAGCGGGGACAGGGCATGTCGCTAGATCACGATACGGCCGAGGGTCTACGGCGCACGCATCCTGCTTGGCGGTTGCTCGCAGCGGACCATGGTGCGTTGATCGTTAGTTTTCTGCACAGGACGTTTATCGCGCCGAATGTGCGAACACTGGGCCAGGCAGAGCTTGTTTCGCGCCTCGAGGATTACTTGTTCGATCTGCGGCAGCGGACGGAGTCGGCGTATCCAAAGCGCGCCGCGGAGTATCTGGACGACTGGGCGGCGGACGATAAAGGTTGGTTGCGAAAGTACTACGCTGCCGACAGCGATGAGCCTCAGTATGATCTGACACCAGCGACAGAGAAGGCTGTCGACTTTGTGCTGTCGCTCGCGATGCGGCGTCCAGTGAGCACCGAGTCGCGGTTGTTGACGGTGTTCGAGCTGTTGCGGCAGCTGACTGAGGGCACTTCGTTGGACGCTGCGGCGAGGATTGGCGAGCTGGAGCGCCGCCGAGCGGCGATCGATGCTGAGATCGCGCGGCTGCAGGCTGGTCACATCGACGTCATGGATGCTGCTCAGGTCAAAGATCGCTTTGTGCAGTTGGCGAGCACGGCGCGTGGGATCTTGTCTGACTTTCGGGAGCTCGATCAGAGCTTTCGTGATCTCGACCGCGAGGTGCGCGAACGCATAGCCACTTGGGATTCGGGCAAGGGTGCGTTGCTGGACAATGTGTTCGGTGTGCGCGATGCGATCAGTGATTCTGATCAAGGTCGTAGCTTTCGCGCCTTCTGGGACTTCTTGATGTCGCCAGCCCGGCAAGAAGAGTTGACTACACGGCTGGAGCAGGTGATGGCGCTCTCGTCTGTGCAGGAGCTTCAGCCGGATCAGCGTCTCTTGCGCGTGCACTACGATTGGCTCGAGGCAGGCGAGGTGGCGCAGCGCACGATCGCGCGCCTGTCGGAGCAGCTGCGCCGCTATCTCGATGATCGGGCATTTCTAGAGAATCGCCGCATCATCGAGATCATCAGGGAGATCGAACAGCACGCGCTCAGCCTGCGTGAGGCGCCGCCGTCGGGCAACTTCGCTTTCCTCGACGCCGCTTCTGCAGAGATCGAGCTGCCGCTCCAGCGTCCCTTATTTTCTCCACCCCACGCACCGCACATCGATGCGCGCACTTTGGACTTGGGAGAGAGTGAAAGCGATGCAGGGGCGCTCTACGATCAGGTGTTCGTAGACCGAGGCGTGCTGCGGGCGCACATTCGTCGAGCGCTGCAAACTCGCACACAGGTCTCGATCGCGGAGATCGTGGCAGCGCACCCGCTGAGCTTGGGGCTCGCTGAGCTTGTCGCGTACCTGGCGATCGCTGCGGAGGACGTCGACGCGGTGATCGACGATGATCGCACCGAGCGTGTGCAATGGGTCGATGGCTTTGGAACGGCGCGCGAAGCGACGATGCCTGTCGTGCTATTTGTTCGCGGACGCAGTGCGATGGTGCTCAGATGAACACGACGACAACAACAGGATACGAGCTCTCAGCTGTGATCATCGGTCTCCTCAAGGGAGTGACCTACGCAGAGGCTGATGCGGCGCACTGGCAGGCGCTCCTGCAGCTGCAAGCGCGGGTGCGTGATTATGTTTCGCAGCTGGGCCTCGAGCTGGTGCTAGATCCGGCTGAGGGCTACGCGTATTTGCGGCAGCGTGTAGCAGGCGAGGGCGAGCCTGAGCTGCCGCGTCTCATGGCGCGCCGGCAACTGAGCTTTCCAATGAGCTTGATATTGGTGCTATTGCGTCGAAAGCTCGCTGAGTTCGACGCTGGCAGCGGCGACAGCCGCTTGATCTTGAGCGCTGAAGAAATCGCGGAGCTGGTTCGTGTGTTCTTCGCAGATGGCTCGAACGAGGCGCGCCAGCGCGACCGGATCGATCAGCACATTCATCGCATCGTGGAGCTGGGGTTTCTCCAGAAACTCAAGGGACCGGGTGAGTTGTACGAGGTCCGCCGCATTCTCAAGACGTTCGTCGATGCACAGTGGTTGGGTGAGTTCAGTCAGCGACTGGCCGAGTATAGGAAGCACGCACAATCCAGCGAAGAGCGCTCATCATGACGCAACAAACCATAGAGCTCTTCGAATCCGACGCTCCGACAGGTTTTCGTCTGCAGCGGCTGGAGCTCTACAACTGGGGGACCTTCCATCAAAAGGTCTGGACCTTGCAGCCACAAGGCGAAAACAGTCTCGTTACTGGCGACATTGGGTCCGGTAAGTCGACGATCGTCGACGCGATCACCACGTTGCTCGTGCCCTCACAGCTCATCAGTTACAACAAGGCGGCCGGCGCTGACACACGGGAACGCAGCCTGCGATCGTACGTGCTGGGGTACTACAAGTCGGAGCGTGGCGATGCGGGATTGTCCGCGCGGCCGGTCATGCTGCGAGACCGTGATAACTACTCTGTGCTGTTAGGCGTGTTCTACGACGCCAAGTTCAAGGAAACAGTCACGCTGGCGCAGGTGTTCTGGTCGCGTGCTGCGGAAGGTCAGCCTGCGCGCTTCTACGTGGTGGCGGATCGCGCCCTGAGCATCCGCGAGGATTTTGCGGACTTCGGCTCGGATATCGCGACTCTCCGCAAGCGGCTGAAGAAGCTGTCGGGCGTGGATCTCGTCGAGGACAGCTTTCCGCTTTATGGCGCGGCATTTCGTAGGCGCTTTGGCATCGAGAATGAGCAGGCGTTGGAGCTGTTCCTGCAAACAGTGTCGATGAAGTCAGTGGGGAACCTAACTGAATTCGTCCGCGAGCACATGCTCGAGCCGTTTTCGGTCCAGAGTCGGATCGCTTCGCTTGTCAGTCACTTCGACGACCTTACGCGCGCGCACCAGGCAGTGCTGCATGCCAAGGCGCAGGTCGCTGTGCTCGAGCCGCTGATGGCCGATTGCGCTCGGCACGCAGCGGTGACCGAGCATGTGGCCGAGCTGCGTAACTTCCGTGATCATCTGCGTGTTTACTTCGCTCAGCTCAAGCGGGAGCTGCTCGGAAAGCGTCTAGCGCTGCTTGATGAAAGCTTGGTGCGTCTCGCAGCGCGGATCGCGGCGCAGGAAGAAAAGCGGCTGCGCTTGGGCGAGGAGCGCGACGACCTCAACCGAGCAATCGCGGAGAACGGCGGCGACCGACTGGCCCGCATCGAGTCCGACCTGCGCGCGCTGCGGACCGAGCAGGAGCTGCGTGCGACGCGGCTCGCGCGTTACCGAGATGCGGCGCAGGCGCTCGGGCTACAGGCCCCGCAGGATCCGGAGACGTTTGCGCACAACCGACGCGGCTGCGACGCGCAACGTGAAGGCAATCAAACACGCCGCGCGGAGATTCAGAATGCGATAACCGATGCGAGCGTCGAGCTTCGGCATCGGCACGACGAACACACAGCGTTGTCCGCTGAGCTGACTTCACTGCGCAAGCGGCGCTCCAACATACCCGGTAGAATGCTTGCTGTGCGCGCGCAGCTGTGTCGCGACTTAGGTTGGTCTGAAGACGAGCTTCCGTTTGCCGGCGAGCTGTTGCAGGTGCGGGCAGAAGAACGCGACTGGGAAGGCGCCATCGAGCGCTTGCTGCACAGCTTCGGACTGTCGATGTTGGTCCCCGACGACAAATACGCGCAGGTTGCGCAGTGGGTCGAGCGTACCCATCTCGGCGATCGACTCGTGTACTACCGGGTGCGTGCCAGCGCTTCGCGCCATCCACCCGCGCTGCATCCGAGCTCGCTCGTGCGCAAGCTCGCGATCAAGCCCGATTCCGGGCACTACGCTTGGCTCGACTTCGAGGTCTCTCAGCGTTTCAACTACGCATGTTGCGCGTCGCTCGAGCAGCTTCGCCGCGAGCCGCTAGGCATCACGCGCGCTGGTCAGATCAAAGGGCGCAACGAGCGGCACGAAAAAGACGACCGGCATCGCATCGACGATCGCTCGCGTTACGTGCTGGGTTGGTCCAACGAGGAGAAGATCGCGGCGCTCGAGAAGCAAGCCAAGTCGCTCGAGTTGGTGATGCAGCGCGCCGCAGACGCGCTTGCAAGCTTCCAGAGTGAGCAGGCTGCTGTCGAGCGTCGGTTAGAGCAGCTTCAGCGCGTGGTGAGCTATGAAAGCTTCCGCGAGCTGGACGTTGCCGGCGTCGTTGTGGAGATCGATCGGCTGGAGCGCGAGCACAGTGCGATCAAAGCGGCGTCGGACATTCTCAACATACTGAAGTTGCAGCTCGCGACGGTGGACGGTGCGCTGCGAGAGACCGAGGTGGAGCTCAAAGCTCGGGAGAAGGAACACAGCGTCGATCAGCTCAAGCGCGAGCAAGCGCAGGCGGCGAGTGAGGAGTGTGCCGCGCTTGTCGCAACGCTTTCGGAGGAAGCTCGCGACCGACTGTATCCTGCGCTCGACGCGCTGCGGTTGGAATCTTTGCCGCCGCACACGCTCAGCGTTGAAGCTTGCGACAACCGCGAGAAGGACCTACGCGAGGTCTTGCAGAGCCGAATCGACGCAGAGTCTCGTGCCATGCAGCGCTTGTCCGAGAAGATCGTGCAAGCGATGACGAGCTATCGGAAAGACTATCCGCTCGAGACTCAGGACGCCGACGCCAGTCTGGCCGCTGCCCCAGAGTACGAGCGCATCCTGCGGCGCCTCGAGTCAGACGACTTGCCGCGCTTCGAGACTCGGTTCAAGCAGCTGCTGAACGAGAACACGATCCGAGAAGTGGCGAACTTCCAATCCCAGCTCAGCCGCGAACGTCAAACGATCAAAGAACGCATCGAGCTGATCAACCGCTCGCTGCGCGACATCGACTACAACGAGGGCCGCTACATCGTGCTCGAGCCCACCGTCAGTACAGATGCTGACCTTCGAGATTTTCAGCAAGAGCTTCGGGCATGCACAGAGGGAGCGCTGACTGGCTCTGACGACGAGGCCTACTCCGAGGCGAAGTTCCTTCAAGTGCAGCGCATCATCGAGCGCTTTCGGGGCCGCGAAGGCTCGACCGAGCTCGATCGGCGCTGGACACGCAAGGTCACAGACGTGCGCAACTGGTTCAACTTCTCGGCTTCAGAGCGTTGGCGCGAAGACGATCGCGAGCACGAGCACTACACTGACTCGGGTGGCAAGTCGGGCGGTCAGAAAGAGAAGCTGGCGTACACCGTGTTGGCAGCCAGCCTCGTGTACCAGTTCGGTCTGGACAAGGGACAGGGGCGTGCACGTAGCTTTCGCTTTGTTGTCATCGACGAGGCGTTTGGCCGTGGCTCGGACGAGTCTGCACGCTACGGGCTGGAGCTGTTTCGCAGGCTCGGATTGCAGCTCATGATCGTCACGCCGCTGCAGAAGATCCATGTCATCGAGCCGTATGTATCGAGCGTGGGTTTCGCGCACAGCGATGGACGCATTTCGATGTTGCGCAACCTCAGCATCGAAGAGTACCGCGCGGAGCGGGCAGCGCGAAGTGCTTGAGCATGGCTGAGCGCGCGCGCTGGACTACTCCTTCCGAGCTGCGCTTGCAGCTGGAGCGACGCTGGAAGAGCGGCGATTTGCTGCGGGGAGAGTTAGCTTTCCCGCTCCAGCTCAGCTTGCGTGCTCCGGATGCCAAAGCTCTGCGCGATGAGTTCGACGCTGTGCGGGACTGGATTCGCGCGCTCGAGTCGGGTAGCAAAGCCGCGGTCGGTTTGGGCTACGACATTGTTTGGACCGAGATCAATCACCGCCAGCTGGGTCGCAATCGCTTCCCTAAAGCTGTCGTCTTTGAGCAGAGAATCGATGCGCTGGCTGCGCTGCGTGTGGAGAAGCAGGTGCGGCGCTTCGAGCGGGCGGCGCAAGTGACTTCGGACAGCTTCGCTGAGCTCGCGCCATGGGTCTCGCAGCGGCCATTCAGTTTGCTCGAGCACGAAGCAGAGTGGCCGAGGATCCTCAAGGTTCTGCACTGGATGAAAGAGCATCCGCGCCCGGGCGTGTACTTGCGACAGCTGGAGATTCCAGGTGTCGACACCAAGTTCATCGAGGCCAACAAGTCACTGCTTGCCGAGCTGCTCGACTTGATCTTGCCCGCTGACGCTATTCATTCGGACGCTCACCCGCTGCGTCAGTTTGAACAGCGATATGGCCTCAGCGCGAAGCCGGCCCTTGTGCGTTTTCGTTGCCTCGACCCATCGCTCCAACTCGGCCCGCTCGACGATGTGTCCACACCCGCCGCGCAGTTCGCGCAGCTGCGGCTCCCGATCGCCAATGTGTTTGTCACAGAAAACGAAATCAACGGGCTCGCGTTTCCGCAGTGTCCGCGCAGTATCGTGGTGTTCGGTCTCGGGTACGGGTTGACGCGCCTGGCTGAAATCCCGTGGCTGCACGAGACAGATGTTTACTATTGGGGTGACGTGGATACGCACGGCTTCGCCATGCTCTCTCGTCTGCGCGGGCATCTGCCGCACGCTAAGTCGTTCTTGATGGACCGTCAGACTCTGGAGCTCCATCAGCCTCTGTGGAGTGTGGAAGCTTCTCCGTATTTGGGCGAGCTCACGCTGTTGACCACAGTGGAGGCGACCTTGTTCGAGGAGCTCCGATCACAGCGTCTTGGCGTCGGCGTGCGCTTGGAGCAAGAACGGATCGCGTACGCGTGGGTGAGGCAGGCAATCGCGGCGCTGGGTGTTTTCTAGTGCTAGTCGCAGCTCCTCTCCTGAACAATGAATCGCCTTTTCGGTAGGAGCCGAGTCAGCCATCGAGTGCATGGCGCAACTGTCCACGCTGAAGCCGGATAGCCAAGGCGGGTGAGTCGTGCGGCGTCTGGAAAAGATGCGAGCGCGACCGGGCCACTTCTCACCGTCGGACGTATGGGGAGTATGGCTTTCTCCGGCCGCATGCGGTCGCCTTTTGTGGCGTTAACCCTCTCGTTTGCTTTTCGGCCTGCTCGACCTAGCTTGTCGAGGCTGGATGACGCCGCGCTGATGCAGCGCGTGGCTGTAAGCGATCAGGCTGCCATCGGCGCGCTGTATGACCGTCTTGCCTCGAGCATGTTGCGGATGGCGTTTCGCATGTTGAGGTCGCAGCGTGAGGCTGAGGATCTAGTCCATGATGTGTTTGTCGAAGCTTGTGCGAATGCGTATCGCTATGACGCCGGGCGATCGAGTGTACGAAGCTGGCTGATGTTGCGTCTGCGCTCGCGTGCGCTCGATCGGCTGCGCAGCGAACGTCGGCATAAGCGCTTGGCCTTTGATGAGCGTCAGTTTACTGCCGCCACCACTTCTGCAGCTCTGGGCGACGGGCATCGCTTGCAAGGGCTGATCGCGGCGTTGTCACCCGAGCTGCGCGATGTCATCGAGCTGGCTTACTTTGCTGGGTGTTCGTCGAGCGAGGTAGCGCGGGAGCTGGCGATTCCAGTGGGCACAGTCAAGTCGCGGATGTCGCGCGCGCTTACGATCTTGCGCGTACAGCTGCAGGTCGACAACGGAGCAAAGGCGTGAGCCATCGGGCTCGCACGAGTTGTGCACCATCACGCGGGAAGGGCGCACGTGCGATGTTCGATGAACGTAGCGAGGACTTGCTGATGGCGCGTTACGCCGATGGGGATGATCACGCCCTCGAGGTGTTGTTTGATCGACTTGCACCCCGAGTCTTCGCGTTCTTGCGTTGCAGTCCCGGCGAGCCTGAGCGCGCGGAGTTGCTGCTGCAGTCGACGTTTGTGCAGCTGCACCGGTCGCGTCGTGATTTTCCGCGTGGCACGTCGGCGCGGACATGGGTTCTGAGCATTGCGGCCAGTCTGCAGCGAAAACCTGTGCGACGTTTGCGTTGGCTGAATGGTTCCCGCGCGCGCACTGTGAATGTCGAGGTGATAGTGCAGAAGGCTGAAGGTCAGCGGGAACGAGCGGTGCGCGAGGTCATCGCTGGACTGCAGGAGGAAGAACGGCAGTTGCTCCATTTGCATCGCTTCGAAGGTCTGAGCTTTGAGCAGATCGCACAGGTCGTTGGTTCGAGTGAAGCCGCGATACGTGAGCGGGCTGTTGGCTCGTACCGGCAGCTGCGGGAGCGCTTGCTGTTGTTGGTGAACAACGGGGGGCGGTCATGAACGAGCACATCTCGGATGATCTCGCGCTGATCCTCGTTGCGCTCGACGCAGAAGAGCCTGAACGGATGGCCGCAGAGGCGCATGCCGCAGGTTGTCCAGACTGCGCGCGTCTCTTGGATGAATGCGCAGCCATGTTGCAGCTGATCGATGCGCAATCGGCAGATATGGAGATCGGGCCACACCTCAAGTACCGCATCCTTTCTGCGGTCGCGGAGCTTCCTCCATCGCACCGCGGGGTACGCGTCGAGCATGTCGGCTTGATGCTGGGTGCGACCCTTTCTGTGCTCTTCGCATGGCTCGATGGCCATGGGCGCATTGGATTGTTTCCTGCTCGCGGGCATCTGTGCATCATGTGGGAGGTACTGGGTGCGTCGCTCGCGATGCTGGGCGCGCGTGTTTGGATGCGCGGACGTGTGGAGCTTGCGATCAAGCCGTTGCGTATCGCGTTGATCGCGATGGCGGGCGGTCTTGGAGCGCAGGTGTTTCTGCACTGGCGTTGTCCGACCAGTGATGCGGGTGTGCACTTGGTTGTGTTCCACTCGACTGGAGTTATGGTGGCGGCGTTGTTAGGTCTACTCACGGGTCGAGTGTGGCGTTGGCGCTCGTCGTAGGTTTCTCAGTGCTCGCTGTTGAGCTGGCAAGGTTGGGTAGCAGCGACGACGCATCGCGGATGTGGTAGTTATCCATGCATGCGCGTCGCATTTGCAACTTGTAAGACTCTCCCTGAGCCTGATCCCGATGCGGAACCCCTGTTGCGCGCGCTGCAGGCGCAGGGCGTCGAGGCATGTCAGCTGGCTTGGGACGACGAGCACGCTGACTTCAGCGCAGCGGATCTCACATTGCTGCGCGCAACCTGGAACTATCCGCAGTATCCATCGGAGTTTCTCGCGTGGGTCGCGACCGTGAGCAAACAGACAGCGCTCTGGAATCCGGCGGAAGTCGTGCGCTGGAACTACCACAAGCGGTATCTGCTCGATCTCGCACGTCGCGGTCTACCGATCGTGCCCACTGAGCTCGTTCTTGCAGGATCGGACGAATCACTCCAAAGCATCTGTCAGCGGCGAGGCTACAGTGCAGTTGTCGTCAAACCAGCGATCGGCGCGGGTTCTTTCGGTGCACGCATGTTTGCAGACGCCGAAGCGGGCGAGGCGCACCTCACCGCATTGCGCGAGCGCGGAGATGTGTTGGTTCAACCGTACTTGCGCAGCATCACCGGGCGCGGCGAACGCTCACTCGTGTGGATCGACGGAGACATCACACATGCAGTTCGCAAAGCACCAAGGTTCGCCGGTGAACACGAACAGATCGAGCCTGTAACAGACCTCAGCACTGCAGAACGAGCGCTCGCTGAAAAGATCTTCGCCACACTCGATCTGAAGCCATTCTACGGCCGCGTAGATCTCGTGCCCGGAGAAGACGGCGAGCCGCTCGTCATGGAGCTAGAGCTCATCGAACCGTCTCTATACTTCAATCACTCCGCCAGCGGTCTAGAACGCTTCGCAGCAGGCACATTGGCACGCCTGCGCGCGTTGTAGCCCCCTGCGCGCGGCCGGTGTGCCCCCGAAGATGACGCCTAACCCGCAAAGTCCAGCCATGATGTCACCGTTGCCTCACGCTTGACCTGGATTAGCGGATCCTCCGCATAGGATCGTTTTCAACGCCGTGTTCGCGGCGGTCGTGCATTGCATGCGTGCGCAGATCAACTAGCTTCGTCCGCTCGGGATTTCACGTGGGGGCGGTCGGATGCGCGCTCGGTTTAGTAGAGGGCTTATCGTTCGATGGTGCTTAGTGGAGAGTTGTTTATGCAGCTTGTCGCTGGCTGCGTGTGTGCTTCCTGAGGTCGTCGCGTCGAATGAGTCTGAAGAGGCTGCCGCGCCGATGGTCGGGGAGGGCCGCGAGAGTCGTGTGGACGCTCTGGCTCCTGCAGCGGAGCCGATGCAGGAGCAAGCTGTCGGCACGATGCAGAACAGCATGAGCGACGCCGGGATGATGTCCAGCGGGCAGTTGGGTAACGCTGCAGCTAGCTCGGCGGGGTCCAGTAGTGCTACCGCGGGTGCTGCGGGCTCGGCGGTGAGCAGCAGCGCGGAGCTCGTGCAGCTAGGGGCGGCATGTCCTGCGAGCGGGCCGAGTCAATGCGTCAGTGGCAAGTGCGCGGACGGGGTTTGTTGTCAGGTTGGATCGTGCGATGTTTGCCAGCGCTGCGGGACTTCGGGTATGTGTGAGCCTGTTCGTAGTGCGTCGGTGGCCCGCTGCAGCGGAAAGCTTCATTGCGACGCTCAGGCGAAGTGTGTAGGGGGCATCGGAGCGGTTTGCGGCGGCGGTAACGAGTGCGAAGAAGGCTCGTGTCTCGATAGCGTGTGTTGTGGCGTTGCATCCTGTGGCAAGTGCTCCACATGCAATGTGTTTGGGTCAGAAGGTAGTTGCAATTCTGTGCGTGGCAACGACGACATGGATTCTTGCTATGACAGTCAGACTTGTGACAGCGCGGGTGTCTGTGACGACGTGGCAATCGACCGTCTCGTGGGTAGTGCAACGTGGTCCAGGTTCGGTGATGCCGACATCATTCGGGTGGCGCAATCCTTCTCACTGGAGAGTGCTGGGCGCTTGGTCGAAATACATGTGGATCTGAACTGTGAGGACGAAAAGACGCAGCTCACTGCTGAGCTTCGAGCCATGACCAACGGAGGAGCTAGCGTTCCCTCCGGTACGATCATGGGCCGCTTACGCGATGCTGGTGTCGGACAATCAGGCTTGCGCATGTTTGCGACTGAAAGTGCGATGGCGCTGAGCGCAGGTGAACGCGTGGCGCTCGTGCTTGGCACGTCGGGCGGCGTCTGTGCACTCCATTCCTCGGGGTCTTATCCCGGCAGTATGGCTTTTGCTGAGCGCCCTGGCTCGGCAGGCTGGTCGTCGTTCAGCGTGTTTGCCTTCAAGGTGCTCGTGCAGTGATGGCCCGTCCATCCGCTGCCGTCGTTCGACTCACCCCTACTTAGATCCGCGATGCGCTTCTGTTTGGCGAGATCCGATCGGAACCGGCTGAGCGCACACGCCGCCGTTCGCCTCGGGCACGACCCGACGGTTCCACGGCTGCTTTCACCAAGCGCACGACCAGCGCTTCTGAGCGCACATCGAGCTACGCGAATGAGCTGAAGAAGGTCATGCCGTGAGCGAGCGAGCCCGAGGCGAGTGAGTGCAACGCCGATTATGCGACCGCGCTCGGGGCTGTATTTTCGGTGTGGTCGAGGGCGTTGCGGAGCTTGGCCAGCGCGACTTCTTGGACTTGGCGGATGCGTTCGCGCGAGAGGTTGTACTTCTCGCCGACTTCTCGGAGCGTGAGGGCTTCGTCGCCGTCGAGGCCGTAGCGGAAGCGTAGGACTGCAGCTTCGAAGCTGGTCAGGACGCGTAGTGATTCGTTGAGCACTCGCGCACGATCGCTTTGGATGATGTCGGTCTCTGCGTTGAGTTGTTCGGGGTCGCCGAGCACGTCATGCAGTGTCCGTTCGCTGTCGCTGTGCAGCGGCCGGTCGAGTGATCTGGGCGCGGCATTCGCGGTCTGCAGCGCTTGTTCGATGACTTCGTCTGTCAGCCCGGTGGAGCTCGCGAGCTCGGCTACGCTGGGCGCGACGCCGTGGAGCGTGAGGTATTTGCGCTGTGCCTGCTTCACGCGCCGATGTGTATCGGTCGCGTGGACTGGCACGCGGACCAATCGGCCTTTGTCCGCGACTGCGCGGTTGAGGTGGTGGCGGATCCACCAGCTCGCGTACGTGCTGAAGCGCAGGCCGCGTCGATGGTCGAAGCGTTCGACGGCGCGCATCAGGCCGATGTTGCCCTCCTGGATCAAGTCGGCCTTGTCCAGCATGCCGCTGTCGTACGCGCGCGAGAGTCGGACGACCAGCCGAAGGTTGCTTGACACGAAGCGAGACTTCATCCGCGTCTGAGCTGCGCGCGCCACGTCGATGCGCGCGAGAAATGCTCGCGCCCGCGGTTGGTTCTCCCACACGGACCTGACGTAGGAGTCAGTTTCCCGCAGGGCTGTGCGCTCGATGTCTAGCTCACGCAGCTCCACGGAGAGCGTTTTGCGCTCGGCAGCCGTCAGCGACTCGCGTTGACTTGCTTCCTGAAGAGCAACGCACGGCCGCGGCAGACTCTGCGCCACGGCTTGAGCCAAAGTGGGTAGCGCAGGCGCATGGGAGAGAAGTGCGCTCCAGTGCGCGATCTCGAGGGTTTCGATGTCGCGGGCGAGAGCGTGCTCTTGCTCTCTCGTAAGCAACGGCGCATCGGGGAGTTGGTAGGTGTCGCCGGGTACAGCGGTCGAACGCTGTAGGGGTGTCCCGCTGGCAATGCTGCGGGTCGGGCGCGCAGAGCGCTCGAGTAGGCTGTTCCTGGGCTCGCGCGCATTCGGCGAGCGTGCTAGCTGCTTGTCCTCCATCTTTGTTCCGCTGACGTACCGCTTGTCGCGCGCGCCTGTGCATCGGCGCAACGGTGCAATTGCCAGCCGGACTATCTGGGGTCTATTCACGGGAAACGCAAGTGGCACGTTACCTGCTGCTCAAAATTCCGCGGGAGAATGTTGCGAGCAGCGGCCCATGGAGGTCCAGCCTAGGTTGCGGCTGGCCGCAGTGGCCCTTGTTGCAACAGGACGAGCGGCGGTCATGTGCGCCGAAAGGCGATCGGGATCGCAGGAATCGTGGCCACGGCTATCGATTCGTGCGCACCGCCGAACTCCGCGCGGCCGTGCGTTTCAATTCCGCCTTGGCACCCCCGCGGGCGATCGCGGTCGCGGAGGCGGCATCCTGAACTGGCCAATCCTCGTGTCGCGAGCTCGACCGTCGCGTCCGCTCGTACGCGCGACGGCCCGCGTCGAACCGATCGGGTCGGCCTATGTCTTTGGCGCGATGCGTCGCCTCGTGAGCCAAAGAGTGTTTCACGCACGCATAGACGCGTCGGGCTTCCGGCCGCGTGATGGCCTCGCGGTCACGCTCTGGTGGCCAGCCCAGCCACCACGTTTGTGAAACAGCCTCCATGTTGCCGTTGTGCGCCCACCGGAGGCCGACAAGCTCGCTGTGATCGAGCACGCCATCAGTCACTCGCAGCTCGGAAAGATCGACCCCTGACCTTCGCACTGGTGGAGCTATGCGAGGGTTCCGGGGCGTCGTGTGTCAGTCGCCACGTGATCAGTTTGGTCCGAGCGGCTTCGGGCTGATCGGCTTCATTAACGTCATCAGCCGGATCCGGGAACAGGGCGCAGCAGATAGCCGAACAGCAACCGTTGCCTGACGCGGTCGTGCGACTGAGATCGCCGCACAACATTGTCGTTCCTCAGCTGCGCATGGGTGACGCTATGAGTCTGCGCGATTTTCTAGCAGCGCGATGAAGGACAATGCGGCGTCACGAAAGGCCTTTGCTGGGACGTCGCGATCGAAACCGCTTTTGCCTGCTCCCAGCGAGCTCAGTGTCTTCGCTGAGATTGGATCTCCGAAACCTTCGAGTCGTTGGTAAGCTTGTTTTGCGAGGGTTAGAACCCACGCGACACGATCGTCGTCGGTGAGGTGGCTATCGAGCGCCGGCACGTGCCCAAAACCTAGCTCTTCAGTTGCTTGGATGTACCAGTCATCTCTGATTTCGTTGAGCCACTCAGGTCGCGTGGCCATCGCGTCGATCGCGTCTACAAGGAGCTTGAACCACACGTCCAATGCGGGATCCGGCGCGCTAAACTCTCGGCCACGGAAACTGACTTCACTGGTGCCCATGCAGTGCTCTCTTGTTCTTCCGCTCAGCGATGCGGCGTCTGGCCCATCGGTAGCAGACGACTACGCTGGTGAGCAGCCCGCAGCCAAACACTGTTACGCCGATGAATCCCAGCGTTTTCGCGCTCTCCACATCGCGAGCGTACTGTGCGCGCAGCTCTGGGGTAGGGTCCTGGTAGGGAATCGAGAGGTGCAGGATTGCGAGCATCAGGAACCCGACGCCTACGGCAAGAAGCATCGCGGCCGCGAGGCATCCCTTTGCATGCGCCAGACGTTTGGCGGGCGTTTTGTGCCGATCCTCCGGTGTCGAACCGTCGCTGCAGAGCACTGACTGTGGCAACTCTTGGATGGCTTCTTCGGGTGCCTCGACTTCCCATATGTCGACGCAACATCCGCAGCCTTGGTTTTCAGCGCTGAGCTGTACCTGCGGTCCCCAGGTTTGGCGCCATCTCTCCATCGCCGCCACATCGTCAGCGTCGTTGACGTCGACGCAGATGGTCACCTTCATCGCTCGCTCCATCACGTTCTGCAGGCGCGGCCCGCGCATGCTCGTGCTTCGGCCGCTGACGGCGCGAGTTTCGTCGTCTGCATAAGTTAGGTGGCCGAAGCGCAACTCACGCGGGCGGCGCACGATGTCTGTTGCGAGTTTCAGTGATGGTGGTCCAAGTGTCTGACAAGCCAACGCCCAATCAGCCGAGCCAGCTTTTCCCGCCACTGGATGTGCAGCAACACTCGCTGCATGATTCAGTTGATCAGCGTCCAGAGGTGCAGAGCTTGTTCGAGAACTTACAAGTCTCCTTAGTGAAACTGGAAAAACTTCTGAGCGACTGCAGCGCCGCAGAGTACGAGGATGCTGTCTACCGCTTCTATCACCAGAGCTTCAAGCTATACCCCCTGCAGGAAGCTACGCTCGCGATCGTCGCGGCCCTTGCGCGACTCGCTCCCGACCGCGAGCTGAACCACTGGTTCATGACGATCGTGGACGAAGGCACGAGCGTAACGTTCGAGCTCGAGCACAACAGGTGCTGGCTGTTGGTTACGCGGCCGATCGTCGAGGCGTTCTTTCATGCGCGCTACTTCCTCGAGATGGCCGTCCGCTATGGAAAAGCGCTGAGCGCGCCTCCTAGTGCATCGCCGAGCGGCTGGGCCGCGCTTCTCTACCTCTACGATCTGCGATAGCTATCGAAGGTAGTTGCTGACATCCGCATCCACGGGCAGTGGATAGGTGCGACGATCGATCGACCGCAGTGAGTGCTGGCCAAAGCTCGGCTGCGTGCAGCGGACCATTTTGCGCAACGTCTTCGACAATCAGCGTGCGGTAATCTCGATAGGTCGACTCCGTCGACCCGTCGGCAAGCCAGACGAGCCAATCGACTTTACCATCGTGCGTGAGATCAACTTCTGCGACAACCTGTAGAGACACGATCCACCCTTCCAAACCTAGCGTTACTGTTGTGTCAGTGGCGCGAAGCTTCCCGGGCAGTGCCGCGAGCGTTGACAAGTCATCCGCTAGCATCGGCTTCAGCGATGAGTTGAAACTGCGGAGGTCCAGGCGCGACGCTAGCACTCGACCGCGTAGGCCCGGCAGCTGCTGCTCGACAGCGCGTGCCTCCGTAGTCGCGCTCAGAACATCACAGACTAGATATTCAGACGAGACAAACCTGGCATTCACTTCCTCCGATACGCCAATGCCTTTTCTCCGCGCGTCGATGTATTGTGCACAGTCGGTGACGCTAACGTTGTTGGCTAAGAGCAGCGAAGAGCGCGCTGTACGGAGCGTCTCGTCGTGAGCTGCCACTGCTGCGCGAAGCTCGTCCGTAAGTAGCCACGGTCTCTTTTCGTGCTGCCGCTCAACCGCGAGAGGTCGGCCACAGCCTAACAGAAGCGTCAGCGCTATCGTGCAGCGTGCGGTCATATCATTCGTGCGGATGTTGCTGCGCAGACTCGCCCGGTGCCACGATGCCAGCTGCGGTTTTCTCTAGCTCAGCGCGGGCCTTCACATCACCGCGGTGTTTGTACAGGGTGTACCCGCGGTACAAGAGCGCGATCGAGATCCAGCCAAGGATCGCTGCGAGTGGATACGCGAGCACACGCGGAAATGCCGCGAACAGCACACCCAGTGCGAATAGGACGGCGCCCGCCATCACGGTGAGCCGCGCTTCCACTGGCTCGAGCACACGATGGTTCGTGAATGCCGCGCCGACTGCATTGCCCAAGCGGATTGCGCCCGCCGCTGCACGCGTCATGCTGCCGCGTCTGGCTTCGCGCCTGGCCCTGCGATCGCGTCGCGCAGGTCGCGGCCTCCTGGGCTGGTTCGGTGCGCGCATCTTCTTTCGAGCGTCGAGGACAAGCTCGGTGGAGGTGTCTAAGTCAGTTAGATAGCGTTCTTCCATTTCGTGGGCGAACGCTTCGTGCTCGACGACTACGTCCATTTCGCAGTTGCCGAGCCAGCTGGCGATGTTCAAGTTGGTCGAGCCGACGCGCGCCCAGCGGCCGTCTGTGACTGCTGTTTTCGCGTGCATCATGGAGCCGTTCCATTCGAAGACGCGCACGCCCGCCTCGAGGAGCGGCCGAAAGCCGCTGCGGGACAGAGGCTGGAGGATGGGGATGTCCGTCGCGTTGGGTACGAGTAAACGCACGTCGACGCCGTCTCTGGCTGCAGCGCACAGCGCTTGAGCATACCCGCTCGTGCCGGCGTAGTACGCGTCAGCAAGCCATAGTCTGGACGTCGCGAGTGCAGCCACCAGCTGATCGAGCCGGAGCATGCCTGCGATCGCCGGGACGCTCGCGACGACGCGTAAGCTTACGTTTCCTTGTTCCGGCAGCTGGTCGCGTGGAGTGAGCTCGTGGACCGGGATAGGCTCGCCCATCGTCGCCCACAGCTGCGCGAACGCAAGCTCGATCTCTGCAACGGCCGGGCCGCGAACCGCCACGCCGGTGTCGCGCCACGGCTCGAGGTGCTTCTCTGGATCGCCTTCCCACGGTTTGCCGATGCAGAGTCCGGTGACGAATCCGACTTGGCTGTCGACGCAGAGTGTCTTGCGGTGATCGCGCCCGAGCCAGCCGAACGGCGATTCGAGCTTCGGTGGATTGTAGCCTCGGACTTCGATTCCCGCAGCGCGCAGCCGCATCCAGAAGCTCTTCGATGCTTTTCCGAAGCAGCCGAGCACGTCGTAGATCACGCGTATGCGCACGCCGTCGTGCGCTTTGGCGATCAGCGCCTCGGCGAAGCGCTGGCCGACGTGGTCTTCGTAGATGATGTAGTTCTCGAGCAGGATGTGCCGCCGCGCCGCAGCGATCGCGCTGAGCCAAGCGGGATAGTTTTCGCGCGCGTCGATCAGCAGCTGAACGGCATTGCCTTCGATCAGCGGCGCGCCCGCTGCACGCGAGAAGGCTTGATTGGCGAGTGCGCGCACTTGAGACATCGTTCAGCGCTCGAAGGAAAAGAGGGCTTCAGCATAGCTACGCGCTGCTGGACACTTGTCAAGCATCTGCGTGATTTCTGAGCGTTATGATGGCTGGCAGGCCGCACGACAGCGTCTATGCTGGGCTGAGGAGAAAGCGTCATGACAAGCCAACCGAAAGATGTCGCCGTGATCGTCGGCAGTTTGCGAAAGGGTTCTTTCAGCCGAAAGACCGCACTTGCGCTGGCCGAGCTCGCCGCGCCGTCGCTGAAGCTCAGCATTGTGGAGATCCGCGATCTGGGTTTGTACGATCAGGATTTGGACGACAAACCACCGGCTGTTTGGGTGGATTTTCGCAAGCGCATCAAGGCTGCGGACGCAGTCCTATTTGTCACGCCCGAATACAATCGCTCGGTGCCGGGCGTGCTGAAAAACGCGATCGATGTGGGCTCTCGGCCCTACGGTCACAGCGCGTGGGATGCGAAACCTGCGGCGGTCGTGAGCGTGACGCCAGGCGGGCTTGGGGCGTTCGGTGCGAACCACCACCTGCGGCAATCGCTCGTGTTCTTGAACATGCCGACGCTGCAGCAGCCCGAAGCTTATCTGAGCGGTGCTAGCAAGTTCTTCGATGACGCAGGCAAGTTGACGAGCGACAGCACGCGCCAGTTCCTACAGCAGTTCAGCCAAGCGTTTACGGCTTGGATCGACGCGCACGCAAAGCGCTAGCTCGAGCACTTGGGAGTTGGCTACCATCAGCGAGAGCCAACCGCCCATGTCGCAGCCAAACCCACCGCCTGAACGTCGCGCAGTGTTGTCTGCGCACCATGAGCCACCGCAGGATCTTCCGGTCATCACGTACGCCTCTCAGGGCTGCGTGATGGCTCATTGGCGGGGTGTCGGGATCGTGGCTTGGGCAACGCAAGCCACGGGCTTGCACGCGGGCGAGATGGCGAGGCTGGCGGAGGAAGTGGGGAAGAGTCATGCGCTCGGCTCGAGCGTAAGCTTGGTGGTCAACCGCGCGCCGCTACCGACGCACGAGGCACGCCGTGTGATCCACGAGGTGACGCGTCGCTACGAAAAGAACATTGTGTGTGCGGCCACGGTGATCGAGGGCGCAGGCTTCTGGGCGAGCGCGATTCGCAGCTTGGTGACGAGTCTGCACTTGGTCGGGCGTTGGAGCTTCGACCTCAAGACGTTCTCCGAGATCGACACATTGTCCGAGTGGCTCGCGCCGATCCACACGCGCGCAGCTGGCACGAGCGTCGAGGCCAAAGACCTCGCAGGTGCTTTGGCTTGGGTGCTCAGCCAGCCGCCGATTCAGGAGCTGTGCGCGCGCAGAGGTTAGACCGCTGGCTCCAAGCCAAAGTAGCTGCGACTCGTCACGATGCAGGCTAGTACTGATCCCTATGGACGAGAGCAGTCGCTGGCAGCGGCAAGCCAAGTATCTGATGAGCTTGTCTCTAGAAGCCAGTCGGGTTTCCGACTGGAGTGTCTACCCGTTCAACTTGCCGTATGTGCGAGATCTAAACCTTCGCTTTACGTCGCCGATGACCATGATCGTGGGTGAGAACGGCGCCGGTAAGTCCAGTCTGATCGAGGCGATCGCGGATGTATGTCGCCTGCCCGTCGAGGGTGGAGGGCGCCCCGAGCTCGACACGCGTCCTGACTCGGATAGGCAGCGCTCCGATCTGGCGCGCGGGCTGACTGTGTCGTTCCAAAATCAACCTCACGATGGGTTCTTCGTGCGCGCGGAGAACCTGGTCCGCTTTGCGGATCTGTTGGAAGAACGAGCACGCGATCCCGAGTTCCATGGTGATCCGTTTCGTCACTACGGTGGGCGCTCGATGCATCAGCAGTCTCACGGCGAAGCGTTCTTGTCGATCTTCCAGCATCGACTGCAGTCGGGTGGGGTGATCGTCATGGACGAGCCCGAGTCTGCGCTTTCGCCGCAGCGGCAGCTCGAGTTGCTGGCATTGCTTTGGCAGTTCGTCGAGGCGGGCAACACGCAGATCTTTATCGCTACGCATTCGCCGATCTTGATGACGTTTCCCGGGGCGAGCTTGTTGGAGATCAGCGAGCAGGGAATTCAATCAGTTCGGTTGCAGGACACGGGTCACTATCAGATCACGCGCAGCATTCTCGAGAGCCCTGAGCGTTACTGGCGCCATCTGCGCGGCGACGCTTAGCCGCTGGGCTGCCGGACCGGCGCTGCGCGAAAAAAAAGCGTGACCGTCTGACGGATCACGCAGACCTGCCGTCCGTAGGGTTGGGAGCTCGATTCCCGCCGGCGGTATGTACCGCTGACAGCTTCCGTCTGCGGCGCGCGGCGCGCGGCGCGCGGATCAGCGGCCGTGAGTCTGCGGTCGCCAGCGCCAGGAACACCCGGCCGGTCCGCATGCCGTCGAGCCCAGCGCGCATCGCGTGCGCCATTAGCGCGAGATCCGACATGTTCCGTGTCGGCTGCGTCGCGCGCTCGAGCTGAGAGCGAGAATGCTTTTAGTCTGCGGCGTCTTTGGCAGCGCGGGTTTGTCTTTGGCTGTAGCGCTCGGAGCCGTTTTGTTTGCCGTTGGCTCGTTGCTTGGCTTTTTTGGCGCGTGCGCGGGCTTTTTCATCGCCGGGGTTTGTGGACCTGGCTCTGCTGAGCGAGCGTTTCTCGCGCTTGACCTGTGCGCGTTCTTCGGCTGCTGCTTTGCGTGCAGCAGCGCGCTCTTGCTTGGCTTCGACTTTGTCCGCACGGGCTTGTGCGAGCGCTTCGCGACGGGCTTCCTTGGCTTCGCGCGCGCGTTCGGTCTTGCGCGCTTGTGCTTCACGACGCTCTTCTTTGGCTTCGCGTGCGCGGTCGGCCTTGCGCGCGATGGCTGCCTGGCGCTCGTCGCGCTTCTCCTTAACCTTGCGCGCGATCTCCTCTTTGCGAGCCTCTGCCGCTTCGCGCTTTTCCTCGGCCTTGCGAGCGATCGCGTCTTTGCGAGCTTGCTCGGCTTCGCGTTTTTCTTCGGCTTTGCGTGCGATCGCTGCACGCTTTTCCTCGGCTTTGCGCGCGATCTCTTCTTTGCGTTCGTGTTCGGCGCGCCGCTTCTCTTCGCGCTTTTCCTCGGCTTTGCGCGCGATCTCTTCTTTGCGCTCTTGCTCCGCTTCGCGCTTCTCTTGGGCTTTGCGCGCGATCTCTTCCTTGCGAGCTTGCTCTGCTTGGCGCTTCTCTTCGGCCTTGCGAGCGATCTCGGCTTTGCGCTCTTCCTCGGCGCGACGCTTGGCTTCGCGCTTCTCCTCGGCCTTGCGCGCGATCTCATCCTTTCGCGCTTGCTCTGCCTGCCGCTTCTCCTCGGCTTTGCGCGCGATCTCGGCTTTGCGAGCTTCCTCGGCCAGACGCTTTTCTTCGGCGATGCGCTCGGCTTCTTTGCGCGCGAGCTCTGCCACGCGGGCTTCTTCCGCGAGGCGTGCGAGCTCTGCGAGCCGTGCCGCCTCAGCTTCGCGCGCGAGCTCTTGGTGCCCGAGGTCGGTCTGGCGTGACAGCTCTGAGGTCATCGAGCTCTGCTTGCGCTTCGCCAACGAGAATTGCGCACGCAGCATGAATGCTCGGTGTTGACGCGCCAGGTGCGCGAGCTTGACCTGGCGCTCGACCTCGGTGCCGCGCGCGCCCTGCTTGCGTTTCGCGCGCTCGTTGAGCGTTGTCAGCGCACGCCGATAGGCTTCCTTGGCGCTGAGCTTCGGGCCGAGCGCGAACCACATGCGCTCTGCTGCCTTTTCGTCCAGCTGTTTCGGATCGTCTGAGGTGACGTCGAGCTCTTGGAGCACCGATCCGTCGGCGCCGGTCAGTGTCAGGTGCGCTGAGTCGGCTTCGACGTTTCCGTCGAGCCACGCGTCGATGTTCAGCTCGCGCGAGAGCTTTACGCGACCCTCGGTCGTGGTGGGATCGGCTTGCAGGCGTTTTGATGCGAAGGTGACGTCGTCGATCGCGACCACTTCGACTTCGGGGTGATCTGCGAGGGTTCGCAGCACCAGTGCGCGTGCGCGTGAGTTGGGTTGCGAGAACTGCGGCACGACGAGGTTCCGCACCGGGTGCGAGCCGCTCGCTTTGGCCTGCAATGCGAGCGCCACTTTCATGCGCGGGTCGGGGGGTGGCGGCGGCGCAGCGGGGACGGGTGGTGCTTTCGGATGTTGTGCAGCCGCGGCTTTGGCGTCGGCTGCTTGTGCCGCTGTAGGCTGCGGGCCAGCGCCGGTCGCCTGACCGTTCTTTCCGGTCTTCGCGTCTGCTTGCGTTTTATCTGCGGGCGAGGCGCCCGCTGCGGGCTTGGCGCCGGGGCGCGCTGCTTCCGCTGGCATCGCGGCAGGCGCGGCTTTGTCCGCGGGCCGCGCTGGCGCCGGGGCCGGTTTCTCGGCGACGACGGCTGCGACGGCGGCGGCTGCTGCGTCGCCTTTGCCCGGTTTCGCTACGACAGGCTTCACGCCGGTCTTCGCTTCGCGATCCACTGCATCGGACATCAAGTCGTCGATCGTTCGCGGTGGTCCAGCCGGTTTTGGCGCAGGCTTCGGGGCGGGCTCCGGTGCGGCAGCCGCTGTCGGCTGCGGCGCAGCAGGTTTGCTCGCGCCTTGTGCGACTGCGCCAGGCACAGGTGCTGCTGGGGCGCCAGGCTTATTTGCGCCCTGCGCAGTGGTCTCCGGTTTGGCAGCCGGTGGCGTTGTGCCGGGCTTGGTAGCGCCTCCCGCGGCGGTCGCCGCAGAGATGCTCGTCTCGGTTTTTGCCGCTGCAGGCTGCGCGGAGACGGGCTTGGTAGCGCCCCCCGCGGCAGTTGCTGTCGACGTGTTTGTCTCGGTTTTGGCAGCTGCGGGCTGCGCGGCGCTGGCAGGCTTTGCTGGTGTCGCAGCCGTTGGCTGCGTCGCGGCCGTTGGCTTTGCTGCGCCTTGCGCGACGGCACTCGGCGCTGCGGTCTCTGGTTTCGCCTTTTCGCTCGGCTTGGCTGCACCTTGGGCAGCGGTTGCACCGGGTGCTGCGTACGTCGCCGCGGCGGCAGGCTTTGCCGCTGCTGCCGGTTGAGATGTGTCAGCTGGCTTCGCAGCAGCTGTTGGCTGCGGTTTTTCCGCAGGCTTCGCTGCGCCTTGCGCTACGGCTGCAGGAGCCGCGTTCGTCGGCGCGGCAGCGGGCTTTGTGGCCGCTGGTTGAGTGGCGTCCGCTGGCTTGGGCGCAGCTGTTGGCTGCGGTTTGTCCGCAGGCTTCGCTGCACCCTGGGCAACGGCTGCAGGAGCCGCGTTCGTCGGCGCGGCAGCGGGTTTTGGGGCCGCTGGTTGAGTGGCGTCCGCTGGCTTCGCGGCAGCTGTTGGCTGCGGTTTGTCCGCAGGCTTCGCTGCGCCCTGCGCTACGGCTGCAGGAGCCGCGTTCGTCGGCGCGGCAGCGGGGTTTGGGGCCGCTGGTTGAGTGGCGTCCGCTGGCTTCGCGGCAGCTGTTGGCTGCGGCTTGTCCGCAGGCTTCGCTGCGCCTTGCGCTACGGCTGCAGGAGCCGCGCTCGTCGGCGCGGCAGCGGGTTTTGGGGCCGCTGGTTGAGTGGCGTCCGCTGGCTTCGCGGCAGCTGTTGGCTGCGGCTTGTCCGCAGGCTTCGCTGCGCCTTGCGCTACGGCTGCAGGAGCCGCGTTCGTCGGCGCGGTAGCGGGTTTTGTGGCGGTTGCTGGTTGAGTGCTCTCAGTCGGTTTTGCCGCCGCTGTTGGCTGCGGTGTTTCGTTTGATTTGGGTGCGCCTTGCGCAACGGCTGCGGCCGGTGGTGCGGTTCCCGGCTTCGTTGAAGTTCCCGGCTGAGCGGTTTCCGCTGGCTTGGAGGCAGCTGCTGGCTGCGGTTTGTCTGCAGGCTTTGGTGCGCCTTGGGCAACGGCTGCGGGAGTTGTGTTCGTCGTTGGGGCCGCGGCAGGTTTTGCGGCGGCTGCCGGTTGCGCTTTCTCCGCGGGCTTTGCAGCCTCTGCGGGCTGCGGCTTGTCGGCTGGTTTAGGCGCGCTCTGGGCCACGGCTGCTGCGGGCGCCGCGTACGTCGCGGCACCAGCGGGCTTTGCCGTGGCGGCCGGTTGAGCGGGCTCGGCGGGCTTTGCTGCCGCTGCTGGCTGCGGTTTGTCCGCGGGCTTCGATGTGCCCTGGGCTACGGCCGCGCTAGGCGCGGTCGTTGTCGGCGCAGTTGCAGGCTTCGCGGTTGTCGCCGTTTGAGCGGGCTCCGCTGGTTTCGGCGCCGCTGTGGGCTGCGGTTTGTCGGCTGGCTTCGGAGCGCTCTGAGCAACGGCCGCTGCGGGCGCCGCGCTCGTCGGCGCGGTTGCAGGCTTCGCGGCGGCTGCTGGCTGCGGCTTGTCCGCGGGCTTTGGTGCGCTCTGCGTCGTTGCTGGCTTCTCAGCAGGCTTCGCGTCCGCGGCTGACATCGCCTTGGCGGGCGGCTTATCAGCTCCCTGCGCCACGGCAGAAGGCTGCGGGCTGGGCGCGGGTGTGGCCGGGGGAGGAGGGGCTTTCTCAGTCGGCTTCGGTGCAGCTGGCGGCTGCGGCTTGTCAGCTGGCTTAACCGTGCCGTCCGCAACCGCGGCCGCGGGCTTAGCCGGAGGCTTCGCTTGAGCAGCTGGGATCGCCGCAGGCAAACCGTCGCCGTCTTGCGCCGCCACTGTGCCGCTCTCAGCGGCGCCCAACAAAAACGCAAGCAAGCCAGCCAGTTGCGGCGCCCTGCGCCCAACTCTGCGGCTCATAGAACGCCCTCCCAAAGCTTCTGATCCTGCCAACCAGCTACGCTCGGATCAAAGTAGTACACAAAGTGGTCGAGCTTCTGCGCCTTGAATACCAGCGCGACTTGCCCATGTGTCGTGTTGAAAAATGCAGTGCCCGAGCCACCTGCAAAGTCGTCGCTGGTCAAATGAAACGCTCCAAGGAAGTTTTCGACTACCGTCGGCTCCTTCAAGATCTCTTCCGCTTTCGCGCCCGCAGCGATCGTTCCGAGCACCGGACGATTCGCCCCGCCGAGCGCACTGGGCGCCGGCAGATCGCAGGTGAGTGACACCGGCATAAACTTCGTCTTTGTTTCGCGGATCCCATCGAATCTGCAGCCGATCGCAGGCAGCTCCTCTGCGATATGCACGACGCCGTCCTTGTCCGAGCTCTTCGAGCGTTTCGCGCCCTCAGCGGCAGCTTTGCGCAGCTCCGAGATGCCGCGCGCAGCGTCACCCTCGGGATAGAGCGGGTAGCCGTAGACGTACGGGTACACGACCTCGTCGATCGTCACGACGCTCAGGATCGGCGCGCTCGCGTTTTTGCGAACCTCGGCGGCTTCTGCAGGCATTTCCACGGCTACGTGCTTGCTGGCACCCAGATCGAATGTCTTCGGATCGACAGTGGCGCTGCTGCTCGGAGCCGGCGTGGCCGCACCGGTGGTGGCGCATCCCAGAGCAACCGCGGGCAGCAAAACGATCCCCAACTTCTGGACGCGAGCTAAGCGATTCAACATTGACGAAGCCTCCCAGTACGGTAGTTCGACGAACCTACCCCCGTCGGGTCAACAATCACATCCGTCTGCACTTCGCGACAGCCGATTTTTGGCTGACGCAGGTGACCACGTTTGCGAGTTCCAAGATGCGGCAATCCAGCCATCCCTGACGAGGTAGCGCTGTGTCGCGCCAGTCGGGCGCAACGATGCACGAAAAATGGCCGATCGGCGAGGCGATGAAACGCGTCACGCGATGCAGCGCCGTTCGCGCATAAGTTGGCCATAACTACTGACGAAACCAAACCGACCGCAGCCAGCAGATCGCCAAGAAGGACAAATGTCACATTCTGGCAACTATCGGGTCGTCAGTCAGATCGGCTGTATTGCGTCCACTGCGGAAACACGTGTCAGCCCGTGCGCGCTGACGCTTCGCGTGCAAGCTGCGTGGCTCTCGCGAGGTGTTCCGGGCTTTGTGTCAGAAACAATAAGTAGTCGATGTTCAGGATGAGCGGAGTCCCCGACTGCAAGGTGCAAATGACTTCGTCCTCGACGACCTGCACGCTTCGCAACGCCTGAGCCGCCGCTTCGGAAATGCCGAGCGTTTCGAACGGAACGCTCAGCTCGCGGCCGTCGCCGAGCACTAGATCGAGGTCAGCACCACGAGCGCTTGCCGCCCTGAGCTGCGGGAGCTCGGCGAAGCTCGGGTTGCGCTCACGCGGCAAGTTCCAGTGTTTGCGGCGTATGTGACGTTCCATCTGACGCAAGCGCAGCGCGAAGCCTTCGAACGGGCCATCGTCGCTCCAGCCTTTGTGGACTTGCTCTTGCCAGAGCTTTTCGCTGCGAATGATCGGCCAGCGCAGGAGCGCGAGCTGCAGGGCTGCAGTTTGTTCGAGGAGTCGCTTATCTGCGGACTTCTTCACAGACCACTCGAGATAGGCACCATGTTTGTGCGCCACAGCGGTCACGCGCCCGCCGACTTTGAAGCGGGCTTCGTTCTCATCGGCTTCGATCTGCCAATCGGGCTGATCTTTCGCGAAGTAGAGCTCGATGGCGTTCTTCCAGCCAGATACCCACATGCCTTGTGCACAATAGAACCGCAGCGCGTCTTGGTTGTTCCACTCGACTTGAAGGATCGCGCGCCGAAAGCCGACCTCGAAGGCTGCCTCTTTGAGTGTCTGCAAGATCCGGCTCGCCCAGCCGCGGCGCCGAAACTTAGGCCGCACGTAGACGCTCGAGATCTCGAGGCTGGGTACATGCGACGGCAGCGCTGCAAACGCGATCGTACCGATGCGCTCGCCGCTGTCGACGATCCAATACGGCAAGCGTCCGGCGACGAACGGTTCGCTCATCGCTTCGCCCTCGAGCGCGCGTTTTGTCCACTGTGCCCGAGGCTCGGCCTCAATCAGCTCGTCAGGATCGACGCTCGCCCCGCAGCGCACGGCGACCGCATCGGCGAGCTCGTAAAGACCGTACTGCTCGACATCAGCTGCCGCTAAGGGCTGCAGGGCGGGTTCTTGTGAGAGGCGTTCGGCCAGCGCCGAGCAGGCAGCCATCTAACTTGCGGCGCTCGATGGGGGAGGCGCAAAGCTCATGGTCTTGCCGAGCAGCTCGCTGACTTGCAGCGCTGGCTGAGGCTTCGCGACAACATAGCCTTGGATCTGGTCGCACTTGAGCAGGCGGAGCAGCTGGGCCTGTTGAACGGTCTCAGGGCCCTCCGCGATCACCTTGAGATCGAGCGCGTGCGCGAGCGAGATGATCATCATGACGATGGTCATGTCCTGAGGATCTTCGGTCATGCGCGTCACGAAGGAGCGGTCTACCTTCAATGCATCGATCGGCAAGCGGCTCAAGTAGCCGAGCGACGAGTAGCCGGTGCCGAAGTCGTCGATCGCGACATTCAATCCGCGCTCGCGTACGGTTCGCAGCTTGTCGATGTTTCCTTGGAGATCGTCCATGAGCACGCTCTCGGTGATCTCTAGCTCCACGCCTTCTTGCGCGCGCGGGTGCTCGCTGCGCGCCTGTTCGAGCGCAGTCACGAAGTCACTTTGGCCTAGCTCGAGCGAAGAGACGTTGACTGCGATCGGCGGTGGCTTGCGACCTTGGTCGCGCCAGCGGATGAATTGGCGTGCGGCTTCGCGAAACACCCAACGGCCGACGTCGACGATCAAGCCGGTTTCTTCGAGTACCGGGATGAAATGCACGGGCGAAACCAAGCCCTGCTGCGGATCGTTCCAACGGATCAGCGCTTCGAGACCTACGATTTGGCCGGTCTTGAGCTCGAGCTTGGGCTGGTAGAAGAGCACAAACTCTTCCTGATCGATCGCGCGCCGCAGACGGTTTTCGAGCGCGAGCCGCTCAGCGACGCGGTCGTTCATGATCGGCGCGTAGAACACGTAGGGTTGATTCGCGACCTGCGCTTTGTTGAGCGCCGCTTCCGCATGGCGGATCAGGAGCTCGGCGCTCTCGCCGTCGGTGGGACCCACTGCGACGCCGATCCGGCAGGATACGCGCAGCTCGGCTTCCTCGAGCCGGTATGGCGCGCGTAGGCGCGGCAAGACGTCGCGCTCGAGCAGTGCGACCACTTGGCTCGGCTCGCGTGCGTCGGCGATCAGCCACGCAAAGGTGTTGCCGTCGAGTCGGGCCAACGTGTCGTCGGAGCCTAGCAGCGGACGGAGGCGGGAGACGATCGCGAAGATCAACATGTCGCCGGCGTCGCGGCCCAAGCTGACATTGATGCGACGGAAGCGAACGATGTCGATCAAGACAACCGCCAGCAGTTTGCCGCCATAGGCTGCAGACAGGCGCTCGTTGATGCGGTCGGTGAGAATGCCGCGCTTCGGCAGGTGGGTCAGCTCGTCGTAGTGAAGGACCGTGGCGAGGTCGGTGACTTGGCGGTTGAGGTCGTCCTCGCGCCGCTTGCTCGCCGTGACATCGCGCGCGATTCCGACCAGGCCTGTGATCTTGCCGGATGCATCGGCTGTCGGCGCGTGGCTCGCCGATAGCCAGCGCATCTCACCGCCGCGCACGTAGCGACTGATTTGATCGCTGGTCACTTGGCGGTGCTGCAGCATCTCGCGCTGCATTGGCTCGAGGTTGGGCGCTGGTTGGTCAGTGCGCACGAGCTCGGATTCGCGCTTGCCTTCGAGTAAGTCCGGCGACGCGACCCCGTGCAGCGCGGCGCAGGCCGCATTCGCTTGCAGGTAGCGAAGCTCCACATCCTTGACGTAGATGGCCTCGGGCATGTTCTGCATCAACTGACGCAGGAGCCCGTGGTCACGGTTCTTCGTGTGCTGCTCGACCGCAGCTCTGAGCGTCTTGTAAAGCTCGTCGACGTTCAACGGCTTGCGCGCAAACGCGAATACTCGGCCTTGGTTGAGCGCTGCGGCGAGCAGCTCCGGGTCACGGTAGTCGCTGAGCAACACGCGGACCACGCCGCTGTTGTCGCTCAAATGGTCCAGCAGACGCTGACCATTTGACGTGATCATGTGCGAGCTGGCGACGACAACTGCGATTTCCTGCTCGGCCAACACCAGCTCTAGTCCGCGCTGCCCATCGGTCGCGCAGAGCAGGTCGAAGTGGTCAGCGAGCGCCCGCTGAATTTGCACGTTCGTCGCAGACTCGTCGTCTACGACAAGGATGCGCGCACGATTTGCGACTGCAGCCATCAGCTTCGGAGCGTAGCAGCCCCGCGTCGTCCGGGAATCCCTTGGTTTCGTCAGCAAAAGAGCAGAGGATGTGCGCTGAGCGACGCTCCGGTGAGCGGCGAGCCTCCACCACACGCGCGCGTGCAGCCATTGGCGGCACAAACGGCAGCTGAACGGAGTCGAACGCCGCCCTAACGGAGAAACCCGCGATGGCGGATGGCCGGGGGGCGCGATTTGTCCGCAATCGGGAGGTCCCGCGGCTGAACGCTTGATCAGTAAACGGGTTCTGTGGCACAAGCACTTCATGTCTCAGAGCAAACCAATCCTGCAGAAATACGGGCCGTTGCATGCGTTGTCCTCGCGTGGGTTGCACGTTCGCGAGAGCGCACACAGTTGGAAGTTGGTGGTGCCAATGTCCGCTGAACTGGTGGACGCGGTGCGCTCGTTTTGCGACCGCGTAGAGCTCGCTCAGGCGGCTAAATTGCTGCTACTGCTCGAGCGCTCCATGCAGCGTGCCGCCGCGCTGCCAGCCCTCGTCGAGGCCAGCCTCGACAGCGGTGGTGACACACAGAAACCGGCATCATGGTTCGAGCTCGTCGTGCGCTGCGTCGGCGTCGATCTCGTGGCGTGCGACCTCAGCCGCCCGCAGTTGAGTTAGTCACATAGGATCGGCTCGAGCCGGCGCGAAACACGCTCGTTGATCAGGGTCGGCTTTTCAAGCAGCTGCTGCCACGCGCCTCGCTGTGCTGCGCTCGACCATCTCTAAAGGTGTGTCGGACGCAGGACGAGCTCGGCTTCAGCATCACCCGTGCAGCGACCGCGCGCGACACGCTGCCGGCTGTTTTGTGCGAGCGCGGGTGCGCCAGACAGGTCGGCGTCGTACAACGCGATGCGCGCCAGCAGCAGCTGCTCACACTTGATGTCGCCGAACTGCTCCTTCGAGAGCGCGAGCATGCGCTGAGCGTGCTCGCGCGCCGCACCCAATCGGTTCAACACGTATTCGCTCTCGGCGAGGTTGTGGACTGCGAGGCTGCGCCGATCGGAGGCCAGAACGAACAGGATGAGGTCGATTGTCAGGGTCAAAACACACGGCCCACTCTGACTGTTAGTCTAACTGAAGTTAGCGGCGGCCTTTGTCCTCCCGATTCGCTGGACTTCTCAGACGGCGACGGCGCATTTGGCATCACCAACCTGGGCGAGGGCGAAGGCAAACAGCGCAGCGAGATGAGTCACATCGCGCGACACGAGTGATTCGCCCGACGAGCATCACCATGACCTACGCCATGGCAAGTGAGCCTATGAGCTCACAGCGTGTTGTGTCAGCCCGCTGGACGGTGACGCGTTTACGCTGATCGACACGCCGCAGATCGGCGTGCCGGAGTGCAGTGTAGCGTGTGAGTCTGCCTCGCTCTAGCTGAAGCTGGACATCGAGATCGACGACCCCGAGGGCGCGCTGACCATCATCGATTCGATCGAGTGCCAGCACGAGCTCGGGGTAGATTGGACAACTTGTGAGCGCGACTTTCCGAAGCGTCGCTGATTACTTGAACACTACCGTGCGGCCCGCGGCTGCAGCTTGTGCTTTCGTGTAGCTGACACCGTGCACTTTGATCCCGGCGGGGTTGAGCAGCGACAAACGGCCGCCGGCGTTCGGTAGGCGCGCACCGTGCCCGCTGAGCTGCAAGGTGCGAGCCTCACCCGCTGCGAGCTGAACGTGCTCCAGCTGCTCAAAAGCATTGTTGCCGTCGACGAGCCTCCAGCCCGCGAGCGAGCGCGCTTGGTTTGTAGTGTTGAGCAGCACTACGGCTTCGCTGCCGATCTCATCGCCGACCGGGTTGATCAAGCCAGCGACGATCACAACCTCGCCATCGTTGCTGGGTTCGACGTCGTCTTTCGGATGGCCCGTCTCGTCATCCGTGATCCAGCTCTGGCTCTGGAACGCGAGAAAGATCCCCACCCAGCGCCCCGTGTCGGGAAAGTGGAAGAGCAGCCCGCCGTCTTGCCAGACCGCGTTGTCCACGCGAAACCTGCCCGAGCTGCCTTGATTCATGTGGATCAAGTGCACGCCGCGGTCGGTGTCGAGCTGACGATCGATCGGGCGTGGCGAGCCGGGCTCCCAGGGCGTACCGAACGCGAAGCACTCCGCTTGATCGTTGATCACGCGCGTCGTCCACATACCAACGATGTCTTGGAGATCATCGTTGGCACCCGGACCATGATGGGGCAGGTGGCGCATCTTCGAGCGATCGAAGAGGTTGCCGCGCACATAGTCGAGGCCTGCGCCGCGCGCCAGCTCGCTGTAACCCACCGGCAAGCGGGCGAACTGTGTGAGCTGCGCGTGCGCGAACTGATCGTCGACCAGGTACAGCACCTCCGAGAACGTGGGGTTCTGCGGATCGCTGACGGTCGAGCTGACGTTAACTGGTACGCGCCACTTCTGTCCCTCCGGACCGAGGATGCGGATCTGATAGTGAGGACTGTTGCGGTCCTCTTCACGTTGCGCGCGATCCGGACGGCCACGCAGCACCCCATACCTGTTAGCCATGTTTCGATCTCCTGACGGAACCCGTGTGTTGCACGAAGGGCATGACAACGGTGGTCCAACTGTGCACCAAGTGCCGTGAGACGCGTCACTTGATCACGCGATGGCGTGCTATGGCACCCAATGGCACGCAGCCTGTGATGCGCGCTACAGTGTTGCCCAGTCGATGGCCGAAAAGACCCGAGCAAAAGCCTCAGCCGGCAGCGTGCGCAAACCGCGCGCGGCATACCATCACGGAGATCTGGCTTGGGCGCTGATTCAAGCGAGCCTCGAAATCATGGCTGAAGTCGGGGCGGAAGGGCTGTCGCTGCGGGAGGCTGCGCGCAAGGCGGGGGTGAACCACCGCGCCGTTTACCGGCACTACGAGGACAAACGCGCGCTGCTCGCGGCGATCGCGGAGGGCGGGTACCGGCAGCTGACGGCGGCAGCGTTGGCGGGGGTCGAGGACCAGGTGCCGGCCGGGCATCACGGTCCGAAGCGCGCGCGGGCTGCGCTCTTGGTGGTGGCGGAGGTGTTCTTGCGCTTCGCTCGCGCAGAGCCGGCACGCTACCAGGTCATGTTCGGGCCGCGTTTGAACCGGGACGAGCGCTTTCCGGAGCTGGAAGAGGCCATTCAAGGGACGGTGAAGGTGTTGGTAGACGAGCTCACCGAAGCTGCGCCCGAACGCTCCAGCGTCGACCGGCGCGATGCGGGCATCGCTTTTTTGGCCGCGATCCACGGCCTCAGCAGCCTCGTGCTCGCCGGGCGAATTCGTCTTCGCGACGCATACTTGCATAGCTATGTGCAAAAGACGATCGGCCCCGTCGTCGACGGTTTGTTGAGCGGACTGACAGCGGGTTGAGCTGCAAGCCGCTTGACGCTTTTGCAGACAGCGCTACAAATGTCTCCAGCGGAGACATTTGACGCTTCCGGAGGGCATCTACTATGAGCTCGACCACTTTCGACCGACTCGATACCCGTGACGGCTATGAGATCGCATATCGGCGCTTCGACCCGCCTGCTGATACACCTGCGCGCGCAGTGGTGATCATCGCGTCTGCGATGGGCGTGAAGCAGGACTTCTACAGCGCATTCGCGAGCTGGCTCGCGAGCCAAGGTGTTGTGGCATTTACCTTCGACTACCGCGGCATGGGCGCATCGCGTCCACATGGGCTGCGCGGCTTTCGCGCGACCATCTTAGACTGGGCGAGGTTGGACTGTGCGGCGCTGATTGATGAAGCGCGCGCGCGCCATCCAGAGCTGCCGATGTTTTGGCTGGGACACAGCGTGGGCGCGCAGATCTTCGGTCTGATCCCGAATCGCGAGCACGTGCAAGCTATGTTGAGCATCGCAGCAGGCTCGGGCTACTGGCGCTACAACGCTGCACCACTGCGTTACTATGTTCTGTCGATGTGGCTCGTAATGATGCCGCTTGGGCTGCGCTTCGCAGGGTACTTCCCAGGTAAGACACTGGGCATGGTGGGTGACTTGCCGTACGGCGTGGCAGCGCAGTGGCGAAGGTGGTGCTTGGATGCGGATTATCTCGGTGTAGAGAGCGAGCGGGTGCGCGAGCAGCTCGCGAACGTCGAGATCCCGATCACCGCGCTGTCGATGCAAGACGACGAGATGATGACGCTCGCTGGAACGCTGGCGCTGTTCTCTCTGTATTCGCAAGCTCGAGTCGAGGTGCAGCGGCTGAAGCCAGCCGACCACGGCCTGCGCGCCATCGGCCACTTTGGTTTCTTCCGTCCCAAGATGCAGGCTCCGCTCTGGCCGCTCGTCTCAAGCTGGATCGAGCGCATGTCCAGCAAGCCCATCCATGCCGCAGTGAGCTAGTGCCCTGACGGGCCCGGTCAGGGCACTAGATTACATTGCGTGCATCGGGGGTTTAGGTAGTATCTAAGTGTTCGCAGAACAGTGATAACCGACTCCGGCGCTCAGATTCAGTGTTATGTACAACGTTGAGTCTAAGCGTGTGGAGTCGTGTGATGACTTCATTATCTTCCGGCGGACCCTCAGCGCGTCGTCGTGCCATGCAAGTGGTGGGTGCCGTGCTCGTCGTCTGGGCGCTCACTGTTTTGCCTCACCACGGCGAGTTCTGGCCCTTCAGCATCTATCCGATGTTTGCGCGCGCGGGTCAGTCATGGACGAACGCGTTGATGATCGAAGTCGATCCGCGTGGTCCTCACGGCGCGACACCCTGGGGACCTTGGAGGCTCGACCAGCTCCCGGGCGCCATCTATCCAGCCAAGGTCGCGGGCGTGAGCGCGCTCGACCTGGCGCAAATGGTCAAGCTCACGAGTGAGTGGACTGACGACCGCGTCGGCTTGTATCGTAAGTTGTTTGCGCGTCCGCTCTCGGATGGTCGCAGCCTGCTGCTGGTTCGTGCCGACGGTCACCTGTCCGGCACGGGCGCTGCGGAGGTCGAGCTGACGGGCCTGCTTCTGCTCGAGCCTAACGGCCACACATTGAACCCGCAGCTGAGAGCTGCGCGATGAGTGTGCTCAGACGAAGTCTACAGACGCTGGGCCAGAACCTGTTTCCGTTTGAGACTCCGCTGACGCGCGGGGAGCAGCTCTATTTTCGGCTGTTCGAGCTGCTGATCGCGCTGTGCTCGCTGCGACTCGCGTGGCAATGGTCCGATTACGTCCAGCGCGTCGAGCGCGTGCTCAAGCCTCAAGGCATCGGGCACTACTTGGATGTCTCGTTTGTGCTGGGCAGTCAAACCGCGTACGTGCTCACAGCGGTGCTGGCGCTGTGCTTGCTGCTCGGCATCACGCGGCGCTCGCCGTTCGGCTACGGCGCGGCACTCGCGATCATGCACGTGCTCTACGTCGCGCGACACTCGCAGGGGAAAGCGTCACACGTCGCGCATTGCATCGGGCTGTCGCTGCTCGCGCTCACGCTCGGTGCCGCGCTGTTTCGCCGCTCCAGCGAGCTTTTTCAGCGGTTTGTTTTGGGCAGCCTGATCTTCTTCTTCGGCCTGAGCTACGTGCTCGCCGGGATCTGCAAGCTCCGGTACACGGGCCTCGGCTGGCCTAACGGCTCGCACCTGGTGCTCTGGATCGCCGAACGCGAGCTGGACTCGAGAGCCGCCCTGGGCAGCTTCGCGCCGAACATGCTGCAGCGACTGATCCTCGAGCATCCGCAGCTCGGTACACTGACGCTCGCATTTGGGCTCGCCACCGAGCTCTTAGCCTTTTTCGTCTGGTTCGAGCGCTTTCGCCCTTGGATGTTCACTGGGCTTATCGCGATGCACGTGGGCATCGGCGTCACGATGAACATCTACTTCACTTACAACGTGACCCTGCTGGTCCTGATTGGCTATCCGTGGTGGCGGCTGATCGATTGGGTCCTGCGTCGTGTCAGCGACAGCAGTGCCGAGCCAGTGCTGCACTGAGGTTGCAGAAACGATCTGTACTTCCCGACCCAAGGTTGGTCGGGCGTGACCGTCCGTACGTTAAACATCGAAAAGAAGCAGTGGTCGATCTATCTCGAGATCGAGCGGATCTCAGGTTGTGTCAGGTAGCGATTGAGGATGTAAGTCGTCGACCGTGGGCATCGCGGGCTCGAAAGCCGCGCCAGGCGCAACGTCGCTCGACACGTGGATCTCTGTGCGACCCGCGCCCAGCCGCGTCGAGATCACGTTCAGCGCCCCGCGCGCGCTGTCGAGCTCACTGCATTCGACCGTGCCCTTCCAGATCTTGCCGCGCAAGCGCTCGACCAACCACGTTCCTGAGCCCCCGCACAGATCGCGGAGGCCCAGGAAACAGACGTGTTACCGCGTCACACGACTTGTGAGCAGCGCCGCAGGTTTTGTCAGGTCGATCTTCACGACAGGATCGCGGTCTCGCAGACAGTTCGGAACCAGCTTGTCGCAGGCCATGCGCGCGTGCGAGGTCTCATCCGCATCGCGGTAGAAAAGGAACGCAGCGCGCGCGGCGGGGGCATCAGGGCTCTTCTGGGCTTCGAGCGCCAGCGCTTGGACGCGTAACAATGTTTCGTCACGTGGTTGCAGCGCCATGCCGCCTTGTGCTGCTTGCAGCGCGCCGCGCGCATCGCCTGCAGAGAACCGCGCCTTGGCGAGATCGCGATACGCGGACGTGTCTCCCGGCGCGAGGCGCACGAGCTGAGTGAGCGCTTCCGCAGCCGCAGGCCAGCGCCACACGCGTGCGTAAGCGTCGCCGCGCACGCGCGCTACCGAGGGGTGCTCCCCGAGCAACGCTTCGGCCTGCGCGGCTTGGGCGAGCGCGTCTTGCAGCCGGCCTTGGTTGGCATCGATGCGACCGAGCAGCGTGTACACCATGGCACGCTGGACGGGATCGACCTGCGGCTCGCGCATCAGCTCCGCCTGCGCGAGCTCTGCGCTCCAGCGCGCCTCTCCGAGGTGCTCCTGGACGCTGAGCGACAAGCCGAGCGCGTGATCGTAGAGCCGCTGCCAGTTGGGCCGCACTTGGCCATGTGCTTCGCCCAGCGTGAGCTGTGCGCTCGCGACCTCGCTGATCGGTTCTTCCGCGCAGCCATCGAAGGTGGGCTCGCCGCGCTTCTTGGCCTCCTCGACAAACGCGCGCCCGCGCTGCGAGCGTGTAGCCTCGCATGCGAACTGGCGCGCCTCGAGGCGATGGCGGCGATGGCGTACGCGCGCAGTGACCTGCAGCGGTCCCGCGCTGTCTTTGGGCACGGTGAACGCATAGCGTACGACGCGTGCAGCCAACGGCGGCAAGGTGTGGTCGTACGCCACGGTGCCGAAGCGCGTGACTTCGTGGCGCGTCTCGGGCCTGCCTTGCGCGTCGACTTGCAGCGCGCGCATCACAAAGGCGGTTTCGTCTTCGCGCTGCGCGTGCGCTTGGCCCGCGCGCGCGATCTCGCGACCGCGCGCGTCGCGCACCGAAAGCTCGAGCCAGGTGTCTTGCATGTCTTTCACGCCGCCGGGAAACGAGTGTCCCACCGAGGTGTTGCGCAGCGTGACATCGAGCGCGATCTCTGCGCCAGGCTGCGGATCGCGCAGCGCAGCACTGAGCATCGGCTGGCCATCCAAAAACAACACCGGCACGTCGACCACGATGCTGTGCTGCAGCTGATCTTGCAGGGCTTCGAGCTGGCGCGCATCTTTCAGCTGCGCCGCAAACGGTGTGTGCGAGCCCGCGAAGCGATGCGACTTGAGCTTGCCATCCTTGGCCGAGGCATCTTCGAAGCGCGCGGTTTCAGCGCGCATGTGGCACGCAGCGCAGCTCTGAGCGGCAACCGGCTCAGGCGTCTGGCTGCGCGTATTCGCAAATGCAGAGCCGCGCCACGCGCCCGGATCGTCCATGCCCGAAAGGTGGTGATCGATGCCGGTGTGTCGCCCGAGAAAGCCGCGATGGCAGCTCGCACACAGCGCAGGCGTACGCAGCGGGTCGGCGGCGAGCCGTTCGCGGTGAGCGGTGAGGCTCGCGGCATCACCTTCGACTGGGATCGGAACCGCAGCAGTCGTAAGTGTGTAGCTGGCATTGCCGTCACTTGTCGGTGCTCGCACGCTGTGACACACGAGGCACGTCACGCCCGAGTTCACCAGCCGATCCTCGGGCCTTATCGGATGATCCATGCCCCCGCCCAACAAGAGTACGGGGTCGTGACAGCCGCCGCAGTGCCGGCTCGCGGTGAAGGAGACGTCCTCGCGCAGCGCTTCGACGGATGCGCGATACCAAGGATTGTCGAACGAGGCGTGGGCGTGCGCGCTGGATGACCACTGTTTTACGGCATCTTGGTGGCAGCCGGAGCACTGACGTACGTCGGCGAGCGCCTCTGCGTCGACCTTGGCATCGCCCTGGGTGCGGGCAAGCGATGGATAAAATGGCCCTTCGTCGCGCGGCAAGCGCGCGCGGGGCAACTCGTCTGGTGCAGCTGTGGGCTGCGTTGCTGGCGCCGACACCACTTCTGGTGTTGCTGCTGAGGGCTGCGGATCCTGTGCGCGCGGCGTACACGCACATAGGCCGAGCGCGAGCAGACCGTATGCGCGGATCACGCTGCACCTCGCCCGCTGTTGCGCCGGCGGCGTGTCGTGAGCGCGAGCGCTGCGCCGAAGAGTCCGGCTGCCAGCGCTGAGCTGCCGCGCTTTGCGGGAGCTGCGCTGCACAAGCCGCCTTCATTGGTCGGCTGGGCGTCTACGTCGCGGGCCGAGGGGGTAGACGTTGCAGCTGTGAGCGGCGGAGTGCTCGGGCTGACAGGTGGACGATTTACACCCACGATGCCGGTGGTCGGCGGAGCACCCGGGCTGATCGGCAGACCTGGCAGGGGGTCGATCGGCGAGGTTGCGGTCACAGCCAGCTCGGGAACAGACTCTGCGAGCAGCGCAGGCAGATCACCCTTAGCTGGCGCCGCACCAGTGAGCGCGCTGTTCGACGGCGCTCGCGGGCGCGTCGACCCAGCTACACCTGCGGGTGGCCCGCCCCAGCGTCCGCGCACTGGATTGCTGCAGGTCAGTGTCTTGTCCCACGGATGCAAGATCACGTAGCGGCCTTGAAAGCTGTTCCAATCACCCGAGCCTGATTGGACTGTCTGAATGAGCCCGCCCTTCTGGTCGGGGATGCCTTGGCCACCCATGATGCCCATGCCGGGCTTGAAGATCAGATCCTCGCCGAGTGTGTCCTTGGTGTAGCGCGCGTGCAGGCGGGTGAGCGTGAAGTTGGCGGGCGACGTGAACGCGCCGTTCTGCGCGGCCACTTCCTGCAGCACATCGCCGCCCAATGTCGCGATGGTCTGCGGGTCGAGCGGTGGCGTGGGACACGGATCGCAAGAGCTGGCGGACCAGCTGTATTCTGTCACCACAGTGTTAGGGTTCTGTTCGATCGCGCGCGAGAACAGGGCCTCGTAGAACGACGCAAAAGTGTCCCGCACCTCATTGCGTACGCGGATGTTCGTAGGAACAGTGACGTTGTTGTAGTTCGCGAGCTCGTAGCGCTTGGGCGCGAGGATGTTGACTATGAGATCTTGGGTGCCCTGACTGTTCAAGAGGCCGAGCCTCACAGGCAATGAGAACTCGGGCGTGTCGTAGTGGAAGCGAAGCGGCGACAGTGCTGCTTGGTTTCCAACGAACTTCACGCGCATCGGGTCGACTTTCGCGACGAAGAACTTCATCCCGGATGCGACGTAGGGGGCCAGCACGGGCTCAGCGCCTTGCGGGATGTTGTACTCGTTTTGACGCAACCAGGTGTCGAGCGCGGAGCTGTCGTCTGCGCTCAGGACAACCACATCGTACTCGCCGACAGCGAACTGGGCTTCGATCCGCACGGGTGCTGTGGCACTGGAGCCAGCGGCGGCGGATGGTGCTGATGCTGCAGTCGTCGGCGCACCTCCGCTCAGCGCTGGAGGAGGTGGGACATAACAAGGATCCATCTCCCAGTACTCGACCAACCGCGGCGCGCCCAGCATGTCGACGTGCTTGAACACGTCCTCTGGCAGCACCTTCACCTGCTCCTTCTGCAAGACGGTTGGCACCGGGATCACCAGCGCAAATGCTTCCGGTGGGCCCTGATAGTTGTTTTGCATCGACAGGACCGTGCGCGTGCCATCGCGCATCAGCACGACCATGGTCGCGTTCGCGTACAAGCTCTGGTCGGCACCGGTTACGAAGAAACCGCAAAATGCCCCAGCGTTCGATGGTACTGCCATGCTCGCGAGCGAGATCCCGGCGCCGAGCGCCAGTCCCGCTGCGCAGCCACGACGCAGAAACTTCATCGTCATCGCAACAGCCCTCCCGAGTCGCCGCGGTGCGCGGCGGACCGAGAGGTCCCAGAGCGAAGTCCATGCCAGCGCGGAGCAGCGTGGCGCGCGCACGAAACCGCATGAATTACGTGATGACGTGCGCGCAGTGGCTGACGCAAGTTGTGCCACGCACGTTGCGCTGCCAGACCCGCGCTCGGGAACGTGGCTCACTGCGCCGCCTCAACAGGCGGATTGATCGCGCACGAGCTGTCGCGCCCGCGGGTGGTCTTGCGGAGCTACCAAACATTGACAGGCATTTTCAATAAGCGGGGCGCCGCTCACAGCCGCGCTAAGGTTGATTGCGCATGAAGTCCGCGACCTCGGCGAACCGTTCATCGAGGAACGTGCGCAACGCGCCGGTGATGCCGCGTTCGTCCAAGGCGCGCTGCATGCTGCGGATCCAGGCGTCGCGCATGTCGATGTTCACGAGCACACGGGCGTGGCGCATGCGCAGGCGAGGGTGCCCGTGTTGGGCGACGTAGTCTTGTGGTCCGCCGAGCCAGCCGACGAGAAAGAGCGCGAAACGCTCGCGCACCTCGGGGTGGACGCGACCGGGCTCCGCGAGCCGGTGCTGCGCCGTAAGCTCGGGCTCCTCGCGCTCCATCGCGTCGTAGAAAGCGTGAGCGAGCGCGTAGACGGCGTCTTTGCCGCCCAGCTCGGTGAATGGTGTGGACTCAGTGCTCATAAGATGATTGCGAGGAGCTCGCTCAGCATGCGGATCTCATGATCAGCGCTGGTCGGCTCGACATGGGCCGCGCCACGCATCAGCACGGTACGACACCCCGCGGCACGCCCCGCTTCGACGTCGCTCGAGCGATCACCGATCATCCATGAGCCAGCGAGATCCACGCCCAGCTCGCGCGCCGCTTGCAGCAGCATGCCCGGCTTGGGCTTGCGGCATTCACACGCTTCGGCATGGTCGTGGAAGCAAGCGTAGATGCGCGACACCGGCAGCTCGCGCTCGATCAACGCGTGAAACGCGTCTACCTGCTCGCGCGTTTGCCAGCCGCGCACGACGTCCGGCTGGTTGGTGCACACGATCAACGCATAGTCGCGCGCAGACAGTGTACGCAGCGTCGCGTGCACGCCTTCGATCCACGCCCACTCCGCGAGATCTTGAGGTGCGCGCGCTGCGCCGCGCCGAAACACGGTCTGGTTGATCACGCCGTCACGATCCAGAAACACGGCCTTGTTCGAGCCCATTGCGCGTTGTCCAGTCATCTCAAGGTACGGCCAGGGCCCCGTTTTAGCACGTTAGCTCGTGGTGACCACGCGGCCGCGGATGTAGTCCGACAGGCCGCGCTTGGGCGACCTCGCCGTACGGTAAGCAGCGGCTTGTGCGCTGCGGCAGTCCACTCGACTGGGTTGCACGCGGCCCTCGAGCGACTTTGGGGCGCGGCTTTCCCCGCGAGCAACGGGCCTCGCTCACGCTTCCCCTCGGCGCGTCATTCGGAGGTCGGGAGTCGCGGAGCTTGCGGAGCGAGTCCCGCTACCGCCGCTGTGATTAACTCTTGCTTGCGCATGACGCGCTTCGCGATGTGCACGGTCGTTTGGCGCGGGACGAAGCGGCTCGAGTGCGAGGTGAAGTAGTTGCCGATGCCGTGGATCGCGTAGCTGCGGTTGCGCTCGAACGCGCGCAGCCCGAGCGTAACCAGATCCTCGGGGCGCGCTTTTTTGCCGACGGCCGCAGGTTGTCCGGCGCGCTCGAAGAACGGGGTGTCCGTGGCGCCCGGGCAGAGCGCGAGCACGCGCACGCCGCGCTCGCGCAGCTCGCCCCAGAGCGCTTCGCTGAATGACAGCACGAACGCTTTGGTCGCCGCGTACACGGCCATGTGTGGCACGGGCTGAAATGCAGCGGTCGAAGCGAGCTGGATCACGCCGCCGTGCTGGCGTTCCAACATCGGCAAGAACACATGCGTCAGCTCGACCAAGGCCGTGACATTCAGATCGATCATGCCGCGGTGCGTGGATAGCGGCGCTTCGTCGAAGTTGAAGTGGCTGCCGAAGCCTGCGCTGTTGATCAGCACGTCGACCGTGAGCCCGCGGGCGCTGATCGTTTCGTACAGCTCGCGTGCCGCGTCGGGCGCTGCGAGGTCGCGCGCGATCACGACGGCACCGCCGAGCTCTTCTGCCAGCTGTTCCAGGCGTGTTTGGTTGCGCGCGACCAATATCAATCGGGCTCCGCGCCGCTTCAGCTCGCGCGCGAAAGCCGCCCCGATGCCGAGTGACGCGCCGGTGATCAGAACGGTTTTGTTTTGGAAGTCGTAGTTCTGCATGCGTTGACTGTGGCGCCGGACCAGCTTTCCGTAAACGGAACCCGGTGCTAAGCTGTTTTCCATCAATGGAAATCCAGACCAGCGCTCCCTGGGACGACCTACGCGTGCTACTCGCCTTGCATCGCCAGGGCAGCTTCTTGGCTGTGGGCAAAACACTCGGGATTTCCACTTCTACTGCGGCGCGGCGCATCGATGCCTTGGAAGCGGCGCTGGGCCGTCCGCTGGTGCAGCGCACCCGTTCCGGCACCTCGATCGAGCCTGATGCTTTGCCGTTGGTTGCGCTCGCCGAGCAGCTCGAGCTGGGCTTGTCGGCGCTGCGGCGTGATCACGGTCAGAGCGAAGTTGCGGTCTCCGGCGTCGTGCGTCTGTCGGTGGGGGAAGGTTTTGTTCGGCCGGTCGTGGGCTTGCTCTCGGAGTTGCGGCGTCAGCATCCTGCGCTGCAATTCGAGCTGATTTCGGAGTCAAGGTTTGCGGACTTGAGCCGACGTGAAGCGGACATTGCGATCCGCAAGGCGAAGTCGGATTCGCCTAGTTTGATCGAGCGCTCCGCGGGCAAGTTGAGCTTCGGGTTGTATGCTGCTCGCAGTTACGTAGATCGTCGGCTGCCTGCCGCGCGCTTGGAGCGGGCTGAGCTCGCTCGGCATGATTTGATCGGGTACGACGGGCCGCTTGCGCGCACTGGGCCGGGATTGTGGTGGACGGATCAAGGCGTGAAGGGGTTTGTGTTTCGATCCAATTCTGACCATGCGATCGAGGAGGCGATCGAGCAGGGGCAGGGTGTTGGGCTGCTCGCGAGGGCGCGTGCGCGTACGTTGCCGGGTTTGGTGGAGGTTCGGTACGGTGGGGTGTTGCCTTCTTTGCCGGTGTTTTTGGTGTTTCATCGGGAGCTGAGGAATGTCGCGCGGTATCGGTTGGTGGTGGGCGCGCTGGCTGATGCGTTGCGGATTGCGTTGGGGTGAGATCGGTTCCTCGCGCTCTATCTGGACCAGAGCGTGCCGATGGCCGAGCAGGCCAAGCGCGCCTGGCTCGAAGATCTGAGCTCGGCCAATCGCCAGTTCGTGCTGCCGATCACCAGGCCGTTTGCGCGCTTGACGATCGCGCTGATGCAGGTGCTGAAGCTGGGTGTGCCGCACGTGGAATCGTCCAAGCTGCTGCACAACATGCTGGCTTGGAACATGAAGTACTTCTTCACCCCGCAAGCCAACTTGCTGGTGATGCGGCATTTTCACCTGGGCACGGAGATCTTGCTGTTCATCGCGGACAACGCCGGGGTCGAGATCGAGACGACGCCCTTGCGACCGCAGCGGCTCGATTAGAACCGACCCAGATGGCGATGAACCTCGATACACGCTCCAATCACTGCCTCGGACCAAATTCCAAATCTCCCCGGCTCCTCGGCTCCCTGTTTCATTCTCTTGCTTCGAGCGCCGTGCACCAGGAACATTGCCAAACTTGTGACCAATGGTCAGTCGGCGACAGCGACAGCGATCCCGGCCATCTTGCTGACGAACTACTGCGTCTATGACTGTCAGTATTGTGTCAATCGCATCTCGAGCGATGTCGAGCGCGCGAAGTTCGAGCCGGAAGAGGTCGTCACGCTCACGCTCGACTTCTACCGGCGCAATTACATCGAAGGCTTGTTCCTGAGCTCAGGCGTGTTCAAGAGTCCTGACTACACGATGGAGCGGCTGACCCGCGTGGCGAAGCTACTGCGCGAGCAGCACCAGTTCGGTGGTTACATTCACTTGAAGACGGTGCCGGGTGCGGATGCACTGCTGCTGCGCGAAGCGGGCCGCTATGCGGATCGCTTGAGTGCCAACCTCGAGCTCGTGACTCGGCCGATCTGGCGCGGCTCGCGCCGGAAAAAACGCGCGCGGACGTCGATGGCGCGATGCACACGATCGCGCAGGAGATCCTGCAGGCGAAAGAAGACAGAGGGGCGCGCCGCGCACGCTTCACCGAGGATGGCAGCATGCTCGGGCGTGGGCCGAACACGTTTGCGCCGGCCGGTCAGAGCACGCAGATCATCGTGGGCGCGACGCCGACCAGCGATCGCGAGATCCTCGGTGCTGCGAGCACGCCGTACGGCACGCACCAGCTGCGGCGCGTATATTACTCGGCGTTCAGCCCGATCCCGCACGCCGATCCGCGCTTGCCGGTGCGGACGCCACCGCTGGTCCGCGAGCACCGCTTGTACCAAGCGGATTGGTTGATGCGTTTCTACGAGTTCGATGCGAGCGAGCTGACAGCCGTGAGCGAGAACCTGAGCCTCGACTACGGTCAAACACTTCATGTACGTCTACCGCGGGGAGCGCCGGCTCCACTCCAAGCCGAGCTTACGCATCGTGCGCGCGTGCAAGCCCTGGCTCGAAGCCGAGCTGAAAGCGGTGCAGCCCGATGTCGTGTTGTGCCTCGGCGCGACCGCCGTGCAGTCGTTCATGGGATCGCGCTTCCGCATCACACGCAACCGCGGCCGCGTCTTCGAGACGCCGTGGGCCAAGGCCTTTATCGTGACCTGTCACCCATCGGCAATCTTGCCTATGGAAGAAGGCCCAGCCGCGCAGGCGTACGCCGATCTGGTGGCCGACTTGAAGCTCGCCCACCAGATCGCAACGGCTTAGTTTATTGGGTCAGCGAGACCGACGCGACATCGCTGCCGAGCTTATCGATGTTTTGTACACGGACGATGTCCGAGGCGACCGAATACACAAAGTCGTCCATGAACACGCTGCGCTGGACCTCAGAGCTCGCGCGCGTCCACCAGTTCGAGCAGCCGGCATTGTCGTAGCTGTCGCTGGTTGGGTTCTTGTGCGCGACGCGGCCCCGCTCCTCGATGCCGTCCGCCACGCTGACGTCGAACACCATCAAGCCGCTGAACGTCATCATGCTGCCGAAGCCGCCGTTCTCGTTGCCGCCTTCGCAGATCGTCATCGGCACGGCCAACTTGCCTTGGAACAGCGTGAACGCCAGGTGATTGGTCAGCGCCTCCGAGCTCGATCCACGCGTGCCGATCGACACCTTGTGCGCGAGCTTCAGGTTCGCGGGATCGCTGACGTCGAAGATTTGCAAGAGCACGCCGGTGAAGAACGCGAAGTCCCCTTGATCGGCAGCGTCGTAGCCGATCGTCAACAGATGCTTGTCGTCCAGCATGTGCATGTACGTCGAAAAGCCGGGGATCTTCAGCTCGCCGGTGATCTTCGGCGCTTTCGGATCGGCCAAGTCGAACGCGTACAGCGGGTCGGTCTTCTTGAACGTCACGATGAAGCCGTCGTCACCATGGAAGCGCACCGAGCGGATATCCTCGCTCGGCGCGATCTTGTCGACCATGCCGACCACTTCCAGCTTGTCTTCGCGCTGCTCGAGCACGCTCATCGTGCTGTGCACGTCTGGGCTCGGGACCTTGCCCCAGCTGGTCGCAACGCGCAGGTGATTTTCGTGCTCATCCATCGAGAATTGGTTGAGCACGTGGCCTTTGACCTTGCCGCTCGCAGCGTACGCCGTGGCTTTGGGATCGGCGCCCACGCGGAACTTGTGGATCGCGCTCGTGAGCTGACGCTGGTCGCCAGCAGGCGCTGCAAAGCCGAACTGGTACCCGTCGTCCGAGAGCACTGCCATGTACAGCGCCTCACCCGATGCGTAGACCGGGCCAGGCTTGCTGATTACAGTCGAGACGACAGGCTCGTTCGCAGCCGACATGTCGAGCGAGACGACCTGCGTAAAGGCGGTGCCGGTGGCCTGGATCTCGCGGTAGAGCGAGTCGCAGTTCCGCTGCCCGAAGTCGGTGCCGTTCTCCGTGACCGACGGCAGGATGCTCGTCAGGTCGGCGTTCTTGATGATCTCGGCGTTCTTATTGCGGAGCGCCTCGTACTTCTCGTCGCGCCGTGGATCTGGCGTTGTGACGCAGGTGTCTTCCTGGAGAACGTTGATCACGCCAGGGATCCCGAGCGTCGGCGTCACCGCGACCGTATGGACCGCATTGCCGATGCGGCGCGCTGCGAGCAGCGAGCCCTCCAGCTCGATCTTGCGAAGCTGCTTGGGAGCCGCGCGATCCGTGATGTCGAACACGAGCAGCGTAGTCGCGGTGCCATCGCCGCTGAACTGGCAATCATACCCGTAAGTGCATTCACCTTGTGGCTGGCCGAGCTGCCCTCGGACCGCGTTCGAGACGTCAGCGCTCGATGTCTGACGCGGCTGCGACAGGTACACGAGCGCGCGGTCGCCGTTCACGAACAGCTTCTTCGGCGTGCCTTCCAGCTTGATGTTCGCCACCTCGTGCGCGTCGGCTGCGGGCCACGCTTCCACGATCCGCAGCGCGCCGTTCAGCGCCGCGTACATATACTTGTTGTCGTTCTTGATGAAGTCGGCTTCGTCGACGCCCGCGACCTGGTTGTTGGTCATCGAGGTTTCGCTGGCCGTGTCGCCACCGGCTGCATCCGCTTGCGGGGCATTGGGCACGGAGCCAGTTGCAGGTGTGGCGGCCGCAGCGCGTGCGCACCAGTTCAAGGGCGGCCCGTTCTTGAACTCATCGATCTCCGCGTTCATGAGGGCGAGCGCGCGTTCGCGGAGCAGCTCCGCGGCTTCGTCGCAGCTCGAGACCAGCTCGAGCGCCGCGTACGTCACGGCCACATCGTCGGGCTTGTCTTGCGGCTTGCTCTCGTTGGGCTGGGTGGTGGTGCCGCTTGGCTCCGTGGGCTTGTCCGACGTGTCTTGCGGAGCGACAGGCGCGTCGCTGCCTGCAGCTGGGAGCGGAGGCGTGGTTCCAGCGTCGGCTGTTGTTCCACCGTTGCCCGCGTCCCTGCAGCTGACAGCGGCAGTCAATCCAACGAAGAGTAGGGTGCCCCAAAGCTGGGATGATGTGGTTCGCATGCGTAGCCTCCGGGGCGGCGAACACTGCACACACCGGGCCAGCGCAAACAGCGCGGTTCCACTATGATTTCATGGTGAACGCGCCGCAGCGTATCTCGCGCCATGTGCCACCGTGTGCCAGCAGCTTGCGTTTCGTGCGCACTCAGCGCTTGTCGAGAAGAGGCGCGCGTCGCAAGCGTGTGCGCTGTTCGTAAGCGAAAGCGAATCCAAGTAGCTTCGCATCCGACCAGGCGGAGCCGATGAACGACAACCCCACTGGCAACCCTTGCACTTGTCCCATCGGCACTGTCACGTGTGGATAGCCGGCGACTGCGGGTAAGGTGGTCGCGCCGCCAAGCACGTGATCACCGTTCACGAGATCGGTCACCCACGCAGGGCTTAGCGTCGGCGCGATCAGCGCATCGAGCGAGCCCGCGGTGAGCAAGTGATCGAGGCCTTCTGCTGCGGCTCGACGGTGGTCCGCTTCGGCGGGTCCGTCCTTCGCGCTGGCTTCCGCGCGCTCGAACAGGTCTTGCCCGAAGTGCTGCAGCTCCTCTGCTGCGTGCGCGCGGTTGAACGCGATCACATCTGCGAGCGAGCGCGTGGTCACGCCCGCCGGCGTCGTGGCGAGGTATTCGTTCACGCCTTTTCGGAAGTCGCGCAACAAGAACGCCAGCTCGTGTGCTTCGATCGCTGCGTATCCTTCGAACGAATCGATCACTGTGACCGTCGCGCCGGCTTGCTTCAGCTCGGCGACAGCCGCGTCGAACAGCGCATCGACCGCGCTCAGATACCCCGTATGAAACTTCAGCACGCCGAAGCGCTTGCCTGCGAGCGCTTCCGGCACGAGCGCGCTCGCGAAGTCTTGCACGTGGGCTGAGGCATCGCGCGTCGTGGGGTCGCGCTCGTCGCTGCCGGTCAAGACACGCATCAGGAGCTGCGCGTCTTCCACGGAGCGTGTCATCGGCCCAGCGGTGTCTTGCAGCGGGCTGATCGGGATGATGCGGCTGCGCGACACCAAGCCGACTGTGGGCTTCAGGCCGACCAACCCCAAGAGCGATGAAGGGCAAGTGATCGACCCATCGGTCTCGGTGCCGATCGCGGCGCCTGCGAGGCTCGCAGCGACCGAGACGCCGCTGCCCGAGCTTGAGCCACACGGATTGCGTTCCAAGGCGTAGGGGTTCTTGGAGAGGCCTCCAAGCGCGCTCCACCCGCTGGTCGCGCGCGACGAGCGGATGTTCGCCCACTCGCTCAGGTTGTTCTTGCCTAGCACGATCGCGCCCGCCGCTCGCAGCTGCGCCACTGCAAAGGCGTCTTGGGTCGCGAAGTTCTGTGCGAGCGCGAGCGAGCCCGCGGTCGTGGGCATGGGGTCCGCCGTCTCGATGTTGTCTTTGATCAGGATCGGTATGCCGTGCAGCGGTCCGCGCACGCGCCCGGCCGCACGTTCTCTGTCGAGCGCGCGCGCGATCTCGAGCGCCTGCGGATTGAGCGCGATCACGCTGTGCAGCTCGGGTCCGCTCTGGTCGAGCGCGCGGACGCGTTCAATGTAGAGCGCGACCAGCCGCTCAGACGTCACGCGGCCCGCCGCGAGATCGTGCGCGAGCGTCGTCAGCGACTTCTCGACGACGTCGTAGCCAGCGCTGCTCCCGTGTGCAGCGGCTGGGGTTTGTGCTGCGCTACACGCAGCCAGCACGAGTGTGAAGATGGCAAAGAGAAGACGGCTCACGGTCGCCAGGTATACGGCGGAGGTGTGGTCATGTCTTCACCGACGTCGGTGTTTTCGGTGATGCTGACGATGCCGGAGTACGCGCCGTGGGTCATCGCGCAGCCCGGGCCGCGGAATTCCACGTCGCCGACCCAGCTGGCATTGCCGCCGAGGCTCTGACCGCTCTCGAAGAAAAGTTGATGTGTCGCCGCGAGTATGAGGCATGCGCCACAGCCAGCGGGTCATGCAAGTCATCGCTTGCCCGCACGGATACGGCATTTGCGGTAAACTGCCGCATGCTTCAACACTTGCGTCACCGGGTCCGCGTGCGAGCTACTCTCATGCTGGCATTGCTCGCAGTCGCATGCTCGAGCGCGTGCTCGCGCAAAGACACGCCTCCGCAAGGTCCGGTGATCCCCGAGCCGGAACCGTCGAGCGACCCGAGCTTACCGAAGGACATCGGAGCCTTCTACTTCGGCCACAGCTTGCTCGCGGGGCAGAGCGCGAGCCCGAACTATCACATCCCTTACAACATCGGGATCTTCGCGGCTGCCAAAGGTCACAACTACGAAGCGCACGGGCAGCTCGGTTGGGGCACGCCGCTCGTGGAGCACTGGAAATGGAGCTCGGACAAGCTCTCTGATGGGCCGCAAGGCTTTACGAGCGAGAACAAGCCTCCGTTCTATGCGGGCCGTAACGGCAAAGCAGAGCTCGCCGCTGGTGGTTACAACGTGGTCGTGTTCACCGATGTCAACGGTAACGCGCGCGGTGGCAAACAAGGTCCAGTCGTAGATGCGTTGCTCGGTTTCATTCAGCTCGCGCGGGAGAAAGATCAGAAGACGCTCGCGGTGCTCTATTCGGTATGGAACGAGCTGCCGGTCGAGCAGCAAGGTGATCGCGAGGCCGTGAAGAAGTGGCGTGATCAGACGCTTTCGGAGCTGCGTTGGTGGGAGAACGTCGCGGATACGGTGAACACGAACGCTCCGTCGGCGCGCTTGCGTTTGGTGCCGGTGAGCACGGTGTTCGCGGAGCTCGCGTGGGATGCCGCGAATGGTCGCATTCCGGGTGGTGCTGAGCCGCTCGCGACCAAAGCGCTGTTCATCGACGAAGTGCACGGGTCATCGATCGCGTACTACGCGGCGGCTGCTGCGCTGTACGCGGTGATCTTCAAAGAGTCGCCGGTCGGAGCGACAACCGAACAAGTGCAGGGAACCGTCTCTGGCGCCACCGTCGACTACAAGCTGCCAAGCGCGGAAACCGCACGCTACATCCAACAACGCGCCTACGAAATCGTGCGCGACTACCCGCGCGCGGGCGTGCCGCGCTGAATCAGTTGCGGGACGCAAAATTTTGAGCGCCAAAGACGCCGGAAAGAACAACAAATCAGGGGTTCAAACCCCTGGTTGTCTTCGTGGCGTTCTTCGGCATCCTGGCGTCCCCTGGCGATTCAATCTTCTCAATTCTTCGGTGTATGCGCGCCGGCACGCCTCGCTGCCATTCACGAGACGAGAGTTTTGGTCGCCAAAAGACGCCAGGAACAGCGCCAGAGAACGCCAGAAAAGAGAGAAATCAAGGGCTCTTCAGCGTCCTGGCGTCCCCTGTCTATTCAATCTTCTTCTCTTCTTTCGAGTGTGCGCGCAAACGTAGGTTGCCGTGGAGCTTGGCGAGCAGGTTTGCTAGCTGCGTGGTTTCCCCCGCGTCGAGCGCTGCGAACCACTCGCCCACGCGCACGAAGTCGTCTGGATTGCGGCGCGCCCAGTGCTTCTCATTTTTTGCGGTCGTGACGACGCGCCGCACGCGTGCGTCGTCCTTGTCGACCACGAGCCGCACAAAGCCCTTCTTTTGCAGCGCCGCCACCAGCTGCTTCACGTTCTGGTGACTCGTGAACAGCGCGCTCGCGACCTCTGACAGTGACGGCTGGCCGCGCGTGCGCACGACGGTGAGCAGCGTGGCCTGTTGTGCAGTCAACCCCTCGGCTCGGTACAGCTGATCCGTCAGGTAGCGAAGCTCCTGGGCGATCACCAAAGTCAGCCTGAATGCACGCACTTGCGCCGCGCGCTCCGGCCCAATGGCGGCTGCTTCCGCCGCGCCCAACCCGATCCGTTCAAACTCCCGCAGCTCAGCCTCGGTTGACATAGGTAATATATTACCTAATAGTGGATGCATCGGCAAGCGAGGGGGTGTTTCGATGATCTGTCTTCTTCCACATTGCGGGTACCTCTCTGAGACGTCGCGCATGTTGGTGTTGCACCGTGCGCTGGCTGAGCGTGGCGCGCCGGTGATCGTCGCGACGCAGGGCGGGCCGCACGAGCGGCGCTTGGTCGAGTCGGGCGTCGACTATCACGTCGTTGGCCCGCGTCTGTCGGATGCGCGCTGTCGCGAGCTCGTTCAAAGCGGCGCGGGCATGGGCTCCCCGAGCCAGAGCATGTGGACCGATCAAGAGATCGAGACCTACGTGCGTGCGGAGGCGCAATTCTTCCGCGAGCGCAACGTCCGCGTCGCCGTCACAGGCTTCACGCTCACCGCGCTCTTGTCCACGCGCTTGGCAGGCATCCCCCTGGTTACAGAGCACGCGGGCTCGTACGTTCCGCCGATCTGGGAGCGCAACATGATCGAGCCATTCCTGCGCTCACCGATGCCGCTCGTGGATCGACTGCCTTACGCCGCGCGCCGCTTCATCGCGAACGTCGGCATTCAAAACGTCAAACAGTACTGCTCCGGCTTTAACCGCGTCGCACGCCAGCTCGGCATCGAGGGCGTGCCGAGCTTCGCGAGCCTCTTACTCGGTGATCTCACGCTGGTGCCCGAGTCCGAAGAAGTGCTGGGTATCCCCGCTGCCGAGCTTGCAGCTTGGCGCTCCACATCGCCCGCGTACCGCGCAGGCGCGCGCTTGGAATACGTAGGCCCGCTGTTCGCCGAGCTAGACGTTCCGTTGCCCGAGCGCGTCGAGCGTTTCCTCGAAGGCCCAAGGCCGATCGTTTACATTGCGATCACCTCCACCACGACCGAGCAGATCGCGGCTGTCGTGCGTGCGCTCGAGCCCGCGGGTGTGCGCGTGCTGGTCGCCGGCACGCTCCACGACCTCCATGGGCTGCAGCGCGATCATGTGTTGATCGAAGATGTTCTGCCCAGTCATCGCGTCATGCCGCGCGTCGACCTCGCGATCACTGCGGGCGGGCAGGGGAGCGTGCAGTGTGCGCTTGCGAGCGGGACGCCGTTGATCTCGCTGCCGTTGCAGCCCGAGCAGGATTGGAATGGGCAGCTGGTCGAGCGGCATGGCGCGGGCGTGCGCATGACCCTGCAAGATGCAGCCAGCTCCAAGTTGCCCGCGCTCGTTCGCGAGATGTTGGCAGACGAGCGCTACCGGAACAACGCACAGCGCATCCAAGCGATCTACGCGAAGCTGGATGGGCCTGGGTCGGCGGCTGAGGCGATCATGCGGTACGCTGGGGTTGAGGGGATGCAGCGGAGGGCGGCGAGCTTTGCGGTTTAGGGGCGGACCCGCTGGAGGTCGCGCACGCGCTCGTCTCGTTGAGTGAGGCGCTGATGAGGATGTGGCGTATCTGCCCTCTCATCGTAACCGTCGACGGTTGCGGAAGAATACAAGATGGATGGCTGTTAGCGTTGTTCGCAGTCGACCGTCAGAAGGTACGGCGCGAATGCCTGGCGCTCGCTTGCGTCGACGCTGATGTAATAGATTCCGCCCGCGACCGCTTCGAAGCTTACTTGGTCGCGTTTGTCCGAGGGGGTGCTGGCCACGAGGCACGCGCCGCTCGGGTCGCAGCCGCCAGCGGCGGCAGAGCCTAGTACGATCAAATCCAAGTCGGCGGCGTCTTGATCGAGTGTGATCGTCACGCGGCCAGCGGCCTCGGTGACAAGCTGATGGAATACTTCTCGCCCTGGCTGCGCGCGGCCCGCGCGTGCATAGGCTGTCCCGACGCGGTTGTGCCGGAGAACGAGGCGGCGCACTCCAGCGTCGCGCTCACGTTGCACGCACCGCCCTGCGCGCACGCACGATTGTCTGTGCAGTCAGCCGACCACTGTTACGTCGTCTGCGGAAGTGATCCAAACACCCAACAGCGGCTCCGTGCTGCCGGTATCGATCTCTCGGAGCGTGGGTCCGCCCTGGCCGAGGTGCAGGATCTCTAGGCTCGCACCGGCATACACATCGTCCGGCCCTGCGCTCCAGATCGACGATATCTGTTGATTGACATCAGTTGGCACCGGCGTCCAGCGCTCACCGTCGTAGCGGATCACCAGGCCGCGGTCGCCGCTCGCGTACACATCGCGCGGCCCGCTGCCTGTGACACTCAAGAGCGGCTCTTCCGTTGCGCCGTGCGCGACTCTGCTCCAGCTCTCGCCATCGAAGTGCGCGATCATCCCGCGGTCGCCCACCGCAAAGATGTCGTCTGGGCCGCTGCCCCAGATCGCGAAAAAAGGGTCGGTCGGCGCAGAGGAAAGTGACCACGTCGATCCATCGAAGTGGTCGATGCCGAAGTCGTGCACTGCGTACACATCGGATGATTAGGCTCGTTGCTGTTGAGCTCTCTACCTTGATCACATTGTTCAGCGCACTCGACCGTTCCGTTGCCACACGATTCGTCAGAGCGGCAATCGCCGCTGCAGCCATCACATGCCGTGGTGTTTCCGTCGTCGCACGCCTCGCTGCCGGTGACCTCGCCATCGCCGCACACGACGGGCGTGCAGGCGCCGAGATGTAATGCAAACGTAATCGAATGGCCCGAGGGGAACACGACCTGGCCCGGCAGGCTCCCGCGCTTGTAGCAACGCTCGCATTTCATCGCGCACGTTGAATTATGCAAGTCAGTGTTCGCATTGACAACGACGCGCGTGCGTGTGGATAGTCGGCGCGGGAAAAGAAGGGTGTTCGCTGCGAGTGAGCGCGATCTGCAATCGCGCGCAATGTGTCGCACGAGCAAGGAGCTTAGTTATGTCAAGAAGAGGGTTGTACCTGTGCCTTGTGCTGGCAGCCGTGTCAGCATGCAGTGACGACGACGGTTCGAGCCAAACCACCGGCGAGAACACTGCGTCAGATGCCGCTGCGCGCGAGCACGATACGGGAGACGCGAGCACAAGCGCGGGCGATGCGGGTGCGTCAGCGAGTGACGCTGGCGAAAATGAGAATGGTGACACTGTCAGTGTGACAATCGAGCACGGTGAGCTGCTCGGAGCGCGCACAGATGCCGTGCGCCACTTCCTCGGCATTCCGTACGCCAAGCCGCCCGTCGGCGAGCTGCGCTGGAAGCGACCGCAAGCACCCGAAGGTTGGAGCACGCCGCGCGACGCCACCAAGTATGGCAAACGCTGCGCGCAGCTCGACTCCGCAGTGCTGATGAACCCAGCGAGCGAGGACGAAGACTGCCTGTACCTGAACGTTTGGGCGCCAAACGATGCGCGCGACTTGCCGGTGATGGTGTGGATCCACGGCGGCGGCAACGTGAACGGCTCGGCTTCAGAGCTGGTTCCGTACACGCGTCCGGAAGCGCAAGAATTTTTCTACGATGGTGAAGAAATAGCCCGGAAGGGCATCGTGCTGGTCTCGATCAACTACCGTCTGGGCGTGTTCGGGTTCCTCTCGCATCCCGAGCTCGACGAGCCGGGCAAGCCCTCGGGCAACCAAGGCATGTGGGACCAGGTCGCTGCGCTCGAGTGGGTGCAGAAGAACGTCGCGAAGTTCGGCGGCGACGCGTCCAACGTCACGATCTTCGGTGAGTCCGCAGGCTCGTACGACGTGTGTCTGCACGTCGCCTCGGGCAAGACCGAAGGCTTGTTCCAGCGTGCGATCAGCCAGAGCGGCGGCTGCACGACGGTCACCACCACCAAACAGCAAGCTGAAGCCACGGCCGACGCGCTCGCCACCTCGCTCGACTGCGCGGGCGACGACGTGCTCGCATGCTTGCGCGACAAAGAGGTGCCCGCGCTGCTGACGGCGGCGAGCACGCTGCCCGCCTCGGCCTCGGGCCGCACGCTGTCGCCGACCGTCGACGGGGACTTCCTCTCGGACCAGCCGCGCACTTTGTACAAGGCCGGCAAGATCAACAAGGTTCCGTACATGCTCGGAAGCAACACCGATGAGGGCACGCTGTTCACGGCCGCGATGATCACCACCGAAGCGCAGTACGATGCCGCGCTCGACATGCAGTTCCCCGGTCGCCGCGACGCGATCAAAGAGCTGTACTCGCTCGACAAGTTCGAAGGCGCCAAGCCCAATCCCGCGCAGGCGGCGTTGGTTCGCGTGATCGGGGACGCACGCCTCGTGTGCTCCACGACCGACTCTGCGCTCCTGGCAGCCGCACACGCGCCGAGTGTGTACACGTACAACTTCGACATCGCCGTCGATCCCTCGCTGTCGGCGACCTTCCTCGGCGCGACGCACGGCGCTGAGCTCGCGTACGTGTTCCAGACCTCTACGCGCTTCAACGCAGATCAAACCGCGACCAGCGACTTGATCCAGCGCTTCTGGACCAACTTCGCGCGCACGGGTGACCCGAACGGCGGCTCGGATCCCGAGTGGCCGACCTACGATGCCGACGCGGATCGGCGCATGAACCTGGCTGTCAAGGCATCGGCCGCTGTCGACAACTTCCGCAAGCCCGAGTGCGACTTCTGGATCGCTGGCTACGAGCAGACGTTCGCTGCAGCTACCGCTGCGGCGCCGTAGCCTCGCGCTGTTTGCATGAGCTTGCCCGGGAGACCCTCGGGCAAGCTCGCCGTCACGCGCTGGCAGGCTCCTGCCAATCATAGTCGATGGCTCAAGCGACCTGAGAGAAGATGACGCTCGAATGCGTCGCGCAGCCGGAGTCGAGCGGCTGCTCCGAGCCTCGGGATCACGTGATCATCGAGTGACCGTAAGCTGCAGGTACCGCTGCGGCTGGCCGGATCGCGGGCAGTTGTGTCGCGTGCGCGGCGCGCTGTATCTTGTTGTCCATGCGTACACCCAGTCGCATCAGCAGGGGCATGGCGCGGGCAAACATGTTGCGCACGTGGATGAAGAACATCGAGTTGGGGATCAGTGCGCGCAGGCCAAAGTTAGCGAGCTCCTGGTTTTCTCTAACGAACGGACGCATGTGTTGCTCGTAAGCGGAGAACGCCGCTGACGGCTGCGGATGCGCAACCAGCGCATCGGCGAGTACGAGCGCGCCGACCAGCGCGAGCGAGGTGCCTTGACCCGAGAGCGGGGAAGGGCCGTGCGCTGCATCGCCGAGCAACACGACACGCCCTTCCGACCAGTGCGGCATATGGATCTGTGCGATCTCGTCGAAGTAGAAGTCCGAGCAAGTCGCGAGCGCATCGAGCAAGCGCCGCGACTGCCAGCCGGCGTTGCGGAACGCTTCGTTCAGCAAGTGCTTTTGCGCGGCTTCTTCGCGTAGCTCTTCATAGGGCCGCGTGCTGCGCAAGCACAACAACGCTTTGGCGCTGCGGTTGCCGACCGTGCTGTAGGTCGCAGCCGCGAGGCCAGGCTCGTTGTAAAGCAGCGCGCGGTCTTCTAGATCGAACAGGTTCGGAATGCCGAAGATCGAGAGGTATGCGCCGAAGCGGCGCGTGAACGTGGACTCCGGCCCAAACGCGAGTCGCCGCGTCACCGAGTGCTGCCCATCCGCGCCCACGACGACATCGAAGCTGCGCGTCGCGCCGCTCTCGAACGTCACCTTCACGTCGCTGCCAGATTGATCGAGCTTCGCTACCGCATCGCCGAAAATGTACTCGGCATCTTGGCGACTCGCTTCGTACAGAATGCGCGACAGATCATCGCGGACGATCTCGAGATCACGGCGCCCTTCCATGGCCCGCGTGATCGGTATGTCGACGGTCGCTTTGCCAGTGCCGCGCACGAACGAAAGCGTACGTAGCTGCGTCTTCGCGCGCCGCACTTCGTCGATCACACCCATGTGTTCGATCACATCGAGCGCGACGCCGCGGATATCGATCGCGTGCCCGCCCACTCGCAAGTCGGCGCTGCGTTCGACGACGACAGCATGCACGCCGTAGCGCGCCAGCCACCAAGCCAATGCTGGGCCTGCGATCCCAGCCCCCGAGATCAAAACGCGCATGCGCGTAAGTTGGACGCCTAACGCGCGCGAAGTCAAACCGCATCAGAAACAGCGCTTGCCTACGTGTGTGCGTATCGAGCGCGAACGTCGCGATCGGCTTGGAATAAAGGGTGACACCACTGTTAGATCGGGTGTGGCAGGCGAAAATGAAATGCTAAAGTCCTGTCACTCTATGAACCAACCCGACACATTGCCCTTGTCTCAGGAGCTTCGAGCGAAGACGGCGCAGGTGCACGAGGCGCTCGACTCCGGTATGCAACACGCCTTTGGGCGGCTAGACCAATACGTCGCGTTTCTACGCGCGAGTCATCGGGTGCTCTCGAGCCTCGATGCCGCGCTGAGTCAGATCTTCGAGCGTCCGATGCCCGAGCGCAGCGCCCAGGCTGCGGCAGATCTAGAAGCGCTCGGACAACCCGCGCCGAGCCCAGACCCAGCGCCCTGGACACCGGCAGATCAGGCTGAAGCCATGGGCTGCGCTTACGTCATCGAAGGCTCGTCGCTCGGCGGCCTGGTCGTGGCGAAGATCGTCGAGCGTCAGCTGGGCTCGGAAGCTGCCACGATTGCGACGACATATCTGCGCGGCAACGGCCCACGCACCAGGGATCTCTGGCGCAGCTTCCTCAGCGAGCTCGATGCCTGGGGCGCAAATGCACGACCCGAAGAGCGAGAGCGCGCCATACAAGGGGCGACGACTACGTTTACGACCTACATAGGTTGCTTCAAAGACGAGGGGTTGTTAGAGGCAAGGGGTGCCTGAGGATCCCGAGGAGCTGATCACCGTCGTCGAGACGCTGGTCGGCAGACCCGGCGCTACAGCGCGCTAGGCGAGGTCGAACACCAGCACTTCGGCGCGCTCGACGCCGACAAGCTCGAGCTTCGTGACGTCCGAGAGCGCTGCGCCGTCGCCAGCTGCAAGCTCCTGCCCATTGAGGCGCACTGAGCCACGCGCCACTTGCACCCACGCATGTCGCCCTTCGGCGAGCGTGAGCTCCGCCGACTCGCCCTGATCGAACAGGCCCGAGTAGAGCACTGCGTCCGTGTGGATCGTCACGCTGCCCTCGCGCGCATCCGGTGAAGCTACGACGCGCAGCCGGCCGCGCTTGTCAGCCTCCGTGAAGGTCTTCTGCTCGTAGCTCGGTTTGATCCCGCGCTGGCTCGGCACCAGCCAGATCTGCAGGAAATGCACAGGATCGCTCGGCGATGCATTGAACTCGCTGTGCGAGACGCCGGAGCCTGCGCTCATGCGTTGCACGTCGCCCGGCTTGATCACCGAGCCTGTGCCGAGCGAGTCCTTGTGTGCGAGCCCGCCGTCGAGCACGTACGAGATGATCTCCATATCGCGGTGCGGGTGCGTGCCGAAGCCCTTCGCAGGGGCGACGCGGTCTTCGTTGATCACGCGCAGCGCGCGAAAACCCATGTGGTCGGGGTCGTAGTAGTCGGCGAAGGAGAAGCTGTGGTGAGAGTCGAGCCAGCCGTGCTCGGCGTGGCCGCGTTCTGATGCAGGTCTGATGGTCAGCATGGTTGCCTTCTTTCCTCTATCCCGTGCCGTTCAATCTGCGCCGTCGGAACCATCTAGTAAATCGGCAAAAAATTGATGACGATCATGAAAGGAATCGATGGATTGTCATGGCTGAAGACTTCACGCTCGACCAGCTCCGCATGTTCTTGGCAGTGGTGGACGAAGGCAGCTTCTCCGCAGCGGGCCGGAAGCTGCGGCGCGTGCAATCCGCCGTCAGTCACGCCATGGCCAACCTCGAAAACCAGCTGGGCGTGCAGCTTTGGGATCGCGCAACCAAGGTCCCGACGCTGACCTCACAAGGCAAAGTCATGGTCGCGAGCGCGCGCCGTCTGTGCGCGGAGGCAGACGAGCTTGCGCGCGTCGCACACGGCTTGATGGGTGGTCTAGAGGGTGAGCTGTCGCTGGCGCTCGATGCGCTCTTGCCTGTGCGCGCCGTGGTCGATCTGACGCGCGAGTTCGCCGCCTCTTTCCCCACCGTCGAGCTGCGCGTGCACACCGAGACTATGTCCGCGGTGTCGGCCTTGGTGCGCGAGGGGATCTGTCAGATCGGCGTGGTGGGGCCCGCAGCGAACACGAGCGGGCTCACGCGCGAGCACCTCCTGTCGGTGAGGCTGGTCACCGTGGTCGCGCCATCCCATCCGCTTGCACCGGCAAGCAAGAGCCGCGCGCGCGGCGTGAAGACCGCACAGCTTGCACAGCATGTGCATATTGTCCTGAGTGAACGCGGCGACGAGCGCACGCCTGATCAGGCCGTGCTCTCGCCCCGCACGTGGCGCATCGCCGATCTAGCGACGAAAAAAGCGCTGCTGCTCGCGGGGCTCGGCTGGGGCAATCTCCCTGAGCACATGGTCGCCGCCGATTTGTCCAAAGGCCGGTTACTGAGAATCCGTCCCGCCGCTTGGAGCGACGACGAATGGAATCTTTCGCTCGGAGTCGTGCATCGCCCTGAGCTCGCGCAGGGGCCGGCCGCGCGCTGGGTGCTCGAGCGACTGCCGGCGCTGTGCAGTCAGGCAAGCGGCGTGAGCGCGCGCTAAGACACGCGTACTCTGTCTGAAGCGGGGTACGATGTATGCCGTCAAAAGCTGCGTTTCGCAGCGTCGGACGCGCTTGTTCCACTACAAGAAACTCACAAGACAGTGTGATGTGTCACGCGTGTCAGCTTGTGAGTACGTGCTGCCGCTCACAGCAGCGGCTCGCGCGGCGATGCCGTGAAAACCAGCATTGCGCCACGCATGCAGATCTGCCGCGTACTAGTGATGCAGCCCTGCGCTGCACTATCAAAAACATCAGAAACGCTGCTAATAGCTGGTTTTTGCCCTGCTTGCGGACATGTGATGATTCGCATCTATCGTGCACAACCGACTTCTCTCGCTCGCTCGCATCGTGTAGACCGCGCATGCAGGTGATGATCTTTATCGGTCATTGCTGTGCCCTGACCGGGTGGTTTTGGTGTCGGATCGCGTAGGGCCCGGCTCGCAGGTCGCCCGCAATAACCGCAGGCGTAGCGGTGCCTACTTCGAGGATTTTCGCGGGCGACATGTGAGTCGGGAACAAGCGAGGCGGCGTCAAACCCGCTCGGTCAGGGCACGGAGTCCTCGAAGCGCCTGTATGTGGGACAGGTCTACGCGGCAAAACTTATCGTGCACACACTTGGAGGCTAGGGATGCTTAATGCACTGCTACGGACGGCGAGCTTGGTTGCGCTGCTGTGCGGCACGGGCTGTACGTTCGGTTCGTCGCCTAACGTTGGTCAGAGCTCCGGCACTAACAGCTCGCGAAAGAAGGTCGACGCTGGAAGCGAGGATGCCGAAGCGCGGCGCGTGAACACCGCCAGCGGCGATGTGCGTTCGCGCGACGCTGAAGCGGATGCGGAGACCACGTCGCGCAGCACGGCCGCAGGTGCGGGCGGGAAGGGCGGCGCAGCGGGTACGGCCACCACTACGAAGAACACGGCCGGTAAGGGCGGCACGGGTGGCAAGCAGGCTGAAGAACCGAATGAAGAGGAGCCGCAGAAAGAACCCGAGGAGCAAGAGCCTACGCCCGAGGAGCCTGAGAACCAGGCGCCCACCACGCCCGCGTCCACCGATGCCGGAACGTCCGTGTCGAGGGATGCAGGCCCGCTGCCTCCGCTCGATGCAGCCGTCGATGCCGGCCCGAGGCCGATGGTCGACAATCCATTCGGCGTGCTGGGAGATCTCGCGAACCGCACAGCTGGCGGCAAGACCGCTGCAACGATCAACCAGTTCCTCGAAACGCTCGCCATGGGTGAAGCGCCTGCCACCAGCATTCGCGACTTCTTGCAGGCGATCGACGACGAGGTCGACTGTGTGATGAATCCGTTCGCGACCGAATGTTTGGCAGCGTGCCAAGCCGTCTCGACGACCTGTGCCGTGTGCGTGTTCGACACGGAGTGTCGCTCGACCATGCTCTCGATCTGTGGCTACGCAGCGCTCGCTGGCTGCGTACCTCGCCGCTAGGGGCGCTAACGCTCGAACGCTCGCTTCATCGCGTCGAGCCCCTGATCTTGCATGCTGGAGATCGCGGGCTCGACTGCGTTGGGCAAAAAGTCGCTTGTCCAGTGCACGACCGTGTACTCGTCGGCGACCAGTTGCAGCACAGCGTTGTAGTGGGTGGTCGCCCCGCCTTCAGCACCCCAGACCAAGCGCCGTCTAGTATCGTCGAGCGTGATGATCGGCTCGCGGATCCGCATACCGTTGGCAAAAGTCACCACGCGAGCGCCCGGCTCGAGCTGCGTGTCTACGACGAAGCCAGGTACGAGGCGCGTGTGCAGCGCGCCGATGTCGCGCACCGCGTCCCAGATCTTGTCGATAGAAGCATGGATGCGGATGGTTTTGTGAAGGCTTGCCATGCCGCACTGTCTAGTGCGGGCCATCCAACGGGACTTGGAGAATCTTGCGCTGACCTCGCGCGGCGCTCCGAAACGCACGCGGGCTGACGCCGGCCGCGCGCGTGAACGTGCGAATGAAGTTGGAGAGATCGCCAAAGCCGACCGCGTACGCGGTGCTGGTGACCGAAGCTCCAGGTAGCGCGAGCAAGCGCGCCGCCAGCCGCAAGCGCGTGCGCACCAGGTATTGGTGTGGGCTCACGCCGAGCACACGCGAGAACAAGCGCAGAAAGTGGAACGCTGTAAGCCCGGCGTGCGCTGCAGCATCCGCGAGGGTGATCGGCTCGCAGGCGTGGTGCTCGATCCACTCCGCCGCCGTCAGAGCGCGCCTGCGGTCCGCTGCGGTCGCGCGCGCCGCTCTGGGCTGCGGAGCGCCTTGCAGCTCGCCGAAGCGCTGCGCGAACAGCAGGGCGGCTTCATCGACACCGAGATCGCTTTCACCTTGGGCAGCAGCCCGCAGCAGCTCGCCGAGCACCATCAAAGGGGCTGCAGGCGGGAGGCTGCCACTCGCGAGCTTGCGGGACGCAATCTCAGCTCCGAGCTGAATCGACAGACAAACATCGCCGCCGTGACGATGCTCGTGCGTGCACATGTAGTCATCGCCTGCACGGCCGACGAGCACCGCACCGGGAATCAGCTCGTGCCGCGCGCTGCCCACCTTGCCCACCTGGTAGCCAAAGCTGCCGGCACAAACATACGAGAGCGACGAGCGCTCATGCAGCTCGCTGTACGCCGGGTCCGAAGCCACGGCCGTGCAGCGATACTCGATGACGCTCAGAGCGGCACTTTCGTGTAGTAAGACCCGGTCCATAAAGCGTGTCGGTTGTTCTAGCGCGCGCAGCGAGAGCGGCAACTGACCGCCACTGAAACGTCTGCGCGAGTCGGCGGAGCGCTCTCGCTTCGTCCTGGCGTTCTTCGGCGCCGTGGCGGTTCAAAGCTCTCTTCACTTCTTTACATCGAAGCGATCCAGGTTCATCACCTTCGTCCACGCGCTCACGAAGTCGCGCACGAACTTTTCTTGTGCGTCCGCGCTGCCGTACACCTCTGCTTGTGCGCGCAGCAGCGAGCTCGAACCGAACAGCAGATCCACGCGCGTCGCAGTCCATCGCAGCGCATGCGTCTTGCGATCGGTGCCTTCGTAGATGTCCTTCTCGTCCGACACCGGCTTCCAGCCCGTGTTCATGTCGAGCAGGTTCTTGAAGAAGTCGTTCGTGAGTGTACCTGGGTGATCGGTGAGCACGCCGTGCTTGCCGTCAACATTCGTCTCGAGCACGCGCAAGCCACCGATCAACACGCTCAGCTCGGGGGCAGTCAGCGTGAGTAGCTGCGCCTTGTCGATCAGCAGCTCCTCGGCCGCGACCTTGTACTTGCCACCGAGATAATTGCGAAAGCCGTCGGCGAGCGGCTCGAGCACTGCGAACGTTTCGACATCGGTCTGCTCTTGTGTCGCGTCTGTGCGACCTGGCGTGAACGGCACGGTCACATCCTGACCAGCGCTCTTCGCAGCTTTCTCGATAGCGGCGCTGCCGCCGAGCACGATCAGATCGGCGAGCGAGATCTTTTTCCCGCCGGACTGCGCGCTGTTCCATGCATGCTGAATGCCTTCGAGCGCTTTGAGCACCTTGGCGAGCTGCGCAGGCTTGTTGATTTTCCAGTCTTTCTGCGGAGCCAAGCGCACGCGCGCGCCATTCGCGCCGCCGCGCTTGTCAGAGCCGCGGAAGGTCGAGGCCGAAGCCCACGCCGTCGACACCAGCTCCGACATCGACAACCCGGATGCCAGCAGCTTCTGCTTCAGCTCCGCGATGTCCTTGTCGTCGACGAGCTTGTGATTCAACGCTGGCACTGGGTCTTGCCAGAGCAGCTCCTCGGCGGGCACCTCGGGACCGAGGTAGCGCACGCGCGGACCCATGTCGCGATGCGTCAGCTTGAACCACGCGCGCGCAAAGGCATCGGTGAGCTGGTCCGGATTCGCCAGGAAGCGCCGCGAGATCTTCTCGTATGCCGGATCGAAGCGCAGCGACAGGTCCGTCGTGAGCATGGTGGGCACGCGCTTCTTCGAAGGATCGTGCGCATCCGGGATGATCGCCGGCGCACCTTTGGCCTGCCACTGATGCGCTCCGGCGGGGCTCTTGGTCAGCTCCCACTCGAAGTTGAACAGGTTTTCGAAGAAGTTATTGCTCCAGCGGGTGGGCGTTGTGGTCCAAGTCACTTCGAGCCCACTGCTGATCGCATCGCCCGCGATGCCCGAGCCGAAGCTGCTCTGCCAGCCGAAGCCCTGCGCGTCGAGCTCCCCGCCCTCCGGACTCGTGCCCACGTGTGTGGTGGGCCCTGCGCCGTGTGTCTTGCCGAAGCTGTGACCACCTGCGATCAGGGCGACTGTTTCCTCGTCGTTCATCGCCATGCGCGCGAACGTCTCGCGGATATCTTTCGCTGCTGCCACCGGATCGGGGTTGCCATCAGGGCCCTCTGGATTCACGTAGATCAGGCCCATCTGCACAGCACCGAGTGGGTTCTCGAGAGCGCGTTCGCCTGAGTAGCGCTTGTCGCCGCCGAGCCACTCGCTCTCTGCACCCCAGTACACATCTTCGTCCGGTTCCCATGTGTCCTCGCGGCCTCCGCCGAAGCCGAAAGTCTTGAAGCCCATGGTCTCGAGCGCGACGTTACCCGTGAGAATCAATAAGTCGGCCCAGGAGATCTTGCGGCCATATTTCTGCTTGATGGGCCACAGCAGTCGCCGCGCTTTATCGAGGCTCACGTTGTCCGGCCAGCTATTGAGCGGAGCGTATCGTTGCTGACCGCGTCCGCCGCCACCGCGCCCGTCCGCGATGCGGTATGTGCCTGCGCTGTGCCAAGCCATGCGGATGAACAGCGGGCCGTAGTGCCCGAAGTCCGCAGGCCACCAGGGCTGCGAATCAGTCATCAGCGCTGCGAGATCTTTCTTCAAAGCCCCGTAATCGAGGCTCTTGAACTCTTTGGCGTAGTCGAACGACTCCCCCATCGGGTTCGACTTAGAGGAATGCCGGTGCAGGAGGTCGATGCGAAGATGGTTGGGCCACCAGTCGCGGTTCGAGGTGCCGACGCCGGGCGTACGATTAAATGGGCAGTTCGAGCTATCCGCCATGTCCACTCTCCTAAGTGCAATCTTAGTCAAGGCAAGTGTTTCAGCTCAAGGAGCCGAATATGACGAAGCATTGACGGAGCTTAGTGGCCGCCATGGTCAGCGTGTTGCAGCTAACAGCTGCAACACGAGGGCACGCTTCACAGCGCTAATGAGTTTCACTTCGCTTTTCGCCTGAACGATCACTAGCGGGCCATCCGCCTGAGTAATGATCGTTAACTGATACTGAAGCGAAACTACGGTGTACGAGACCGACACTCTGTCACGCAGAACCTACACGGCTGGTGTAAATAGGACCGAACCACGCTTCGCACAGGGTGCGGCACGTGTAGGTTTGGTCGTACCACTCATCGATAGTTGCGGGCCAACTTGCTCACCGCTGCAGCCTTCGGCGGCAGTCACTTTACATCGACGTACGCCGCCTGCAAAAGCGTTGGTTTATGTCGTTACGACTGTGCTACAAACCCGGGACACACATCCATTGAAGTTTGTGGCTCATGGATCCAGAGAGAAGGTGGCGCTTACGCGGAGCGGCACCTCGGGGATGCTACGTGCTCAATATCCAAGGTCGTGAGCCCTGGGCAAGCCAGGTAATTGCGCGTGTCAACGCGCGGCTAGAGAAGTTCTTCGATGAGAGACTCGCGCAAGCGCGGACGCTCTCGCCGCGTGCGCCCGAGCTGGTGAGCTCGATCGCGGAGCTCACGATGCGGGGCGGCAAGCGCCTGCGCCCGCTCGTGATCTACGCAGGTTTTCGCGCTTGCACGCCCCTCGTGGGCGAGCGCGACCTGCAGGCGATCGTGTCACTTGGCGCAGCGATCGAGCTGCTGCAGAGCTACCTGCTCATCCAGGACGACTGGATGGACAACGATGAGCAGCGGCGGGGCGGCCCCTCTACGTTTGCTGCCATGCAGCGTCAGTTCAAAGACCCGCAGCTGGGCGCGAGCTTGACCATCCTCGCGAGTGATGTCGCGATGGGTTACGCGATCGAGCTGCTGCACGCGACGCGCTTCCCCAACGGTCGTCGCAGCGACGCCTACAGCGCGTTTCAGAATATGCACCTCGAAGTGGTGTTCGGACAGCAGCTCGATCTGCTCGCACACGAGGACGTGACGCTTACGCAGCACTTGAAGACTGGCAGCTACACCATGCGCGGCCCCATGCGTCTCGGTGCGTTACTCGCGGACGCCAGTGACGATCAGCTGCAGGCACTGACGCGCTTCGCGCAGCCGCTCGGCATCGCATTTCAGCTTCGCGATGATGTGCTAGGCACGTTTGGCGATGCGGCCGTTACGGGTAAGCCCGTGGGGCACGACCTGCGCGAGGGCAAATACACGGCGCTCGTCGCAGAAGCGCGCAACCTGATGTCGTCGGAAGACCGCGCACGCCTGGACGCTGTGCTCGGTGATCGCGCGGCGACGCTGTCCGAGGTGCAAGCCGTCATCCGCTTGCTCGAGACGTCGGGGGCCCGCGCGCGGGTCGAAGCCACCTTAGCCGCGCGCCTGAGCGAAGCGCGACGCGCGCTCATGTCAGCGTCGTGCTTGGTTCCGGAAGGCGTCGGCATGCTGCTAGAGCTGCTAGACCGCACCGCGCTACGCGAGCGTTAGAAAGAAATCCACCAAGGCCACCGATCACGAGCACCATGGCGGTGATCGATCTCGGTGGACGATCACGCTCCCGGCTCGATCCCCGCCTCCACAGTCTCCACGCAAGCCCTCTCCAACAAGGCCTCCATAAACATAATCACATCCCGGCAAACATCCGCGCTCGACTGCCCGTGCTTGCCCGCGATCCCGCAAGCAATACTCTCCAAATCACGCTCACCATCCAGCGCCTGCCAAACCTCTGCTGCCGTCGGATTCAGACCAAGCATCGTGCGCGCTGGAATGTCTAACACCACGACACGTTCGTCGAACGTTTGCCACGCGGTACGATCGGCTCGCCGCAAGATGCTGGCTTCAGTGAGACTTTGAAGCTCGGGCGCGCGCGCTGCGTTGGAGCCTGGCATCTGCAAACAGTACAGCGCAAATGCTGCGTGAGAAATGCTGTTAGACAACTGGCCAAGTTAGACTAGCCAGCGATGGCTCTGCTTGCGACGCGACTGTAAGCGCGTGCTGAGCCAAGCGCATGCAGCTCGCAGCGGCGCAACGACCCTGCTGCTCCAGGCAGCGCTGGCCCCCAGCTCGCACGAGCGACCGGCTCGCTCGACCGCATCGACGATGCCGAGCACGTCTGTGGGACCAAGCGGCGCGTCGAGCTCGAGCGCGGCGTCACCGCGGCAACGGATCCAGCTCTGACCTTGTGCGTCGCGCACGTGCTGTACGACACGATGCGCGACCAGGTGTGTGCCGCGGTGGCAGATCAACACGTCGCCGAGGCGCGGCTCGCGTTGCAACGGTCCCACGCTGACGCGATCCCCCGGGCGCAACGCCGGCCACATGCAGCCGCCGCGGATCGTAAAGTTTGTGTGCTGACCGGCGCGGATCGCGCAAGCGAGGAGCTCCAGGTAGGCCTGGCCGCGAGGCTTGCTGCGTACAACGTTGCCAGTGTTCTCGTACTGCTCGACGTTCATGCAGGCACTGCGAGAGGTTCCTGGCTGCAGTTCATGGCTGCAGCGCGCACCAGTGGGATCACGTCGCTGTCGCGACGGAAGCGCAAGCGAAAGCAAGGCACGCTGCGCACGAGCTCGCGGCATAGGCGCATGGTCTCGGCCAACCCACCTCGGCGATCCCAGAGCGGAAGCCAAGCGCTCGTCATGATCTCGCGCTCGGCCTCAGTCTCGGAGAGCGCAATGATCTGGTGCGCGGGTGCATGCTCCAGGAAGAACACCGCACGCAGCGCTGCGCTGCCAGGATTCGTGACCGCGAGGTCGCCGTGCCACGGCGTACCATGCACGCGAAACACCGAGCTCGCGTCGCGCCGCACCAGTACGCGATCATCGTTCAACACCTCGCCGTGGCCTTGCCAGAGCCGAGCCGTCGTCGACTTGCCAGCGCCCGAACGCCCACAGAACACGTAACCTGCGTCGAGGTTCTCGTGATCGCGCAGGGCACATGCGTGCAAGACCGCCGCGTCGCGCCGGGCGATGTGCGAGAGCACGATCAGCTCGGCGCTCGGAAAGGCGAGGGGATCGGGCAACGCCGCACCGGGTGCGAGAAACGACGCCGCGGGATTCGTGATCACTTCGAAGTGGCGCGCGTCGCGGTCGCTGATGATGGCGCGCCAGGCCCCAGCGTGCTCGCGCTGACCTTGGCAGGTAAACAGCGTGCGCTCGCCCAGCGCGTACGCGCTCCAGAATCCCGGCCCTCGGACGAGCAGATCATCTTCTCGATAGCTCGGGAGCGCGCCGGCGTATGCTTCGATCGCGATGTCGGGGCTGCGCTGCGGCGCGGCTGCCAGGGTGTACGCGTGAAAGCCGCGCCAGCTTTTGGCGAAGCTCGCGCGCTTATCGAGCGCTAAATGCAGACCCGCGATCCGAAAATGTTCGACTGACATGCTGCTCGTCCAGCCGCCCCTGGCTGCAACGCGAGTCTAGCATCGGGCCGTTCGCCGGATCGATCCTGGGTTTTGGCCGAAGGTGCACGTGCGCGCGCGCAGCTTATGCCAGCACAGGTAAGTGACGGCGGATCCGCGGGCCGTTCATGTGCGCGCGCTCTGCAGCCGAGGGCTGCGGGACCCTGCCTGCGGCTGCGTCTTTGGCCGCGGCGTTTTCACAGGCCCAGCTCGAGGGCCCAGCGAAGTTGCCATGCTCGAGCAGCGCGCTGCCGGCACACCGTCCGCAGTAGCCCGACTTTTCGCAGCTCCCGCACACGGGCAAGTCGGCGACTCGCAAGCGACGTAGCCGATGCAAGATGCCGGTGTCGCTCCAGATTTCTCGGAAGCTGTGCGTGCGCAGATTGCCGAGTGGACGTTGGTAGCCGATACAGGTGTACACATCACCGAACGGTCCGACTACGCAGCTACGCTTGCCGATCGCGCAGATCGCTGACTCTGGGTCGGGTGCGGAACGAGCGGTAGCGTCGGCGTACAGCTCTGGGCGCGAGTACAACTCGGCCAGTTGAGCTTGGGTAAGCCGCATGTGCACGGGCGCGAGCTGTCCTGCGTTGGTCGCTGCGACCATGGGATCGATTGTCAGCCGGACGCTTAACCGCTCTGCGAGCGCTGTGAGCCCGGGATAGCTCGAGGCATTCGCACGCAGCAGCGGGCACTTGATCGCGACCGGGATCTTGTGCTCCAGGAGCTGCATCAGTGCGCGCATGGTCTTTTGGTGCGAGCCCGGGCGCGCTGTGATCGTGTCGTGTACCTCGGGGTCCGCGCTGTAGAGTGAGAGCTCCACACCGCGCAAGTACATGCCGGCTAGCTCTGGCAAGTGCTCTGCGCGCAGCAACGTGCCAGTCGTGAACAACGTCACTGCCAGGCCAAGCTTGCGCGCGTGCCTCAACAACTCGAACAGATCGGGGCGCAGGAACGTCTCGCCACCGCTGATCGTGAGGAACATACATCCCGCGGCGCGCAGCTGCGTGATCACATCCATGGCTTCGTGCGTGGTGAGCTCGCGAGCCTTGTCCTGCCATTGATGGTTATCGTCTAGATAACAGTGTACGCAGGCGAGGTGACAGCGGTGCGTGAGCTCGAACAGCACGCTCAGCGGTCGGTATTTCACCGCAGCGTCGCTGATCAGCTGCCGAACATGCACTGCGTGTGATGCGCTCACGACGTGCCCAGCTTAGGAAACGCGAAGCAGCCTTCGCTCAACGGATCGAGCGGATCTTTGGCGCAGGCTGCGTAGACGCCCGCTTCCTCCATCACCTCGACCCATTCGATCGCTGGAGCTGAATAGGTTTCGTCAGCAGCAGACGACTCACTGTCGATCTTCGTGTGATCCTTCACACTCCCCCTCATGCTGACACTGCTTCGAATGCATCGTGCCAGGCTCTGGCGCGTATCTCTAGCAAACGTTGTGTCCCACCCTCGGCGCGGCCGTGTCCGCCTACACGAAGGGTCACAGGCTTACCTGCCGTGTGACAATCATTGTGTCACATCGTGTGTAGCGATTGCAGAGAATGCATTCGCGTGACGCGAAAGTGTCAATCGCTCTTGATGAAAGCGGAGGATTGAACTAACGAAAACAAACCATCGCTCCGTTGCGATGTCTCGTTCGTAGACAGTCCCGATGAACCAGTGCGTTGGATCTCAAGGCCACGCGGGCGTTCTCCGTTTGGCTCTGTGCGGAGCCATGCTGCTCGCGTCCGCCTGTACATTGCTCGTCGACACCACTGCGCGGCAGTGCGCTTCGCATGAGGACTGCGGATCACTCGGTCTTGCAGGCATGCAATGCGTCGAGCGCGTCTGTCAGTCGCACGATGCGATCATGGTGTGGAGCTGCTTAGGCAACGTGGCGCGGCCCGCTTCGGGTGCGCGCATGGTGTCACTCACCGTGCGCGTCGTCGAAGCCCTGACGATGCAAGCACCCGCTGATCTGCAGGCGAAGTTCTGTTCGAAGTTGGATGTCGATTGCTCACACCCATTCGAGGGCGCTTCGTTTCTCGATCAGGCCGGCCGGCTTGTCGCGCAGGTGCACGCGGGCTTCGACGGGTACATCGAGCTCAGCTCCAGCACGACCTTGCCCGCGTTGTTCTTTGTCACGCTGCCGGTGTGGCAGGACACGGTGATCGAGAACGTGGTGCTTGTGCTCTCGGCCGAGAGCTTCCAAGGCATCGCAAGCGCGCTTGGTACCACACTGGACTTGGAGCAACGGGGCGACGTGTTCGCCCTCGCCAGCGATTGCTCCGGCGTGCCCGCACCAGGCGTGCGCTTCGAGGTCGACCGCGAGACCGCGACGACCAAGCGCTACTACATGGTGAACAACGTTCCGGTCGGGTCCGCCACTGCAACCGATGCAGCTGGCAGCGGCGGGTTCCTCAACCTAGAGAGCGGCTTCACCAGCATCACAGGTTTCGTTGCGAGCAGTGGAGCGCGCATCGGCGAAGCTGGCTTCATCGTGCGCGCCGGTGCTGTGTCGTATCCGCTGATCTTGCCGTCGGACTAGGGACACCCTCAACGATGCGTGTGACGGTAGCTGTCGTAGTCGTCGTGGTAGATGCCATCGTAGACGTAGTCGAAACGCCGCCTGACGCCGCCGAAGAACGAGACGAACTTGTCACCGATGGCGTCGCCGAGCTCATGCGTCTCAGGCGTGTTCACGATGCGACCTAGATGGCCTGCGAACGAGCGACCATCCAGGTCCATAAAGAACACCAACCAGACGGCAAAGACGGCGAGCAGGATCCGCCACCAGTCTCTCTTGAAATCCATACGCAGCTCCTGTGACTTACGTGTCTAACACGCCTCGGATTGCAGGTGACAGTCGCTCACTAGTACGCCGTCATCCATACGTCGAACAAACTGCGTGTAATCGATCAGCTGAGCAAATGTGATGCTGGGGTGTGTCGCACGTACGACACTTCAGCGAGCGAGCCGTTGGCACATTAATCAATACGCGTGCCAAACAAGCTCACACCCGTAAACGTGCCCGTGCCCGTACGCGCTCTCCGTTCCGGATCACCGAGGTCCTCGGTTCGTTAGCGGAGGGAGGCGCGCCGTGTACGGGCACGGGCATGGGCACGCGTACGTGGGGAGTGAGTCAGCGGACGCGGACTGTTGCGCCCTCGTCGAGCGCGGCATTCGCTAGCTTGACCACCCGCTCAGTGCCCTCGAGGCCACTCGCGATTTCGATGGTGGGCCCAGCATCCCGCTCCAGCACGATGGTCTTGAAATGCAGCTTATTCTGCGCATCCACGACGGCCACCCGCAGCCCGCTGGCGTCGCTGTAGAGCGTCGTGGCGGGCAGCTCGTACACCGCGTGCGTGCCGGACAGGGTCAGCGAGGCCTGCGCGTACATCCCCGGCAGGAGCTCGCGCTTCGGGTTGGGCAGCCAGACCTCGGTGGTCATCGTGCGCGTGCTTGCGTCGAGCGCGCCTGCGACGCGACTGATCGTGCCCTCGAACGCGCGCCCCGGGTACTCGCGCACACTGATCTTCGCCGCAGCACCGACCTTCGCGCCCACGGCGAGGTTCTGCGGAACCTGCACGAACGCGCGCAGCGGGTCGGTCTTCGCCAGCCGAAACAGCGGCGTGCTGTTGCCCGCGCTCACGAGCGCACCGCGCTCCACCGTGCGCTGGATGATCGTGCCATCGAACGGTGCGCTCACCCGCGCAAACGCTTTGAGCTGGTTCAGCCGCCGCACATCGGCGCGCGCGACCTCGATGCTGGCCTTGGCCGCGACCACGTTGGCTTCACTCACGCGCGCCTCCGCGGAGCGCTGGTCGAGCTCTTGCTGTGAGGTCACGCCGCTCGGCTGCAAGCGCTCGAAGCGGGCGAGGCTGGTCTTCGCATACTCATGCTGCGCCTTGGCCTGGCCGTGCGAAGCCTCGGCCTTTTGCAGCCCCGCGCGCGCTTGATCGAGCTGGGAATCCAGCTCGGGCGTCTCGATCTGCGCGAGCACCTGGCCCTCTTTGACTTCCTCGCCGATGTCCACTGCGAAACTCTGCACGTAGCCATTGGCGCGCGGGTAGAGCACGGTCTCCGCGAGCGGCTGCAAGCTCGCGGGCAGGCTGATCGGCTTGGTGCTCTCGATGCGCTTGGGCTGCACCACCTCGACACTGACCGCCTCAGTCTCGGTCTGCTTGGCGTCGCGGGCCAGCGCCGCGCTCTGCTCGCGCCGCGGCAGGTAGCCGAACAAGAACGCCCCGGCCAGCGCCAAAAGCACCAGCACGATCAGCACGGTCATGCGGCCCGCACCCGGCTTCGCGGGCTCAGGCAGCTTGAACCCGAGGTCGTCCACAGGCTGCTCTGGCTGATCATTTGGGGGGACTGTCACAGCGCCTCCTCCAGCTCTCGATCATGCTTCGGAGCACGTCGCCGTAGCAAACTGTACATCACCGGCACGAAGAACAGGGTGGTCAGTGTAGCCAGCGCGAGACCGCCGATCACCGCGCGGCCGAGCGGTGCATTTTGCTCGCCGCCTTCGCCGAGCCCGAGCGACATCGGCAGCATGCCCATCAACATCGCGAGCGCGGTCATCAGCACGGGCCGAAGCCGCGTCATGCCGGCCGCGAGCGCCGCCGCGCTGGCATCGCGGCCCACATCGCGCTGACCGTTCGCAAACGTCACGACCAAGATGCTGTTTGCGGTCGCGACACCAACGCACATGATCGAGCCCATCAGCGCCGGCACGCTGATGGTCGTGTGCGTGAGGAACAAGATCCACAAGATGCCCGCGATCGCGCCGGGCAACGCCATCAAGATCACGAGTGGATCGAGCCAAGATTGAAAGTTCACGACCATCAGCAAGTACACGAGCACGATCGCAAACAATAAGCCGAGCGAAAGCGCTTTGAACGAAGTCTCCATGCTGTCCGCTTGCCCGAGCACGCGGATGCTCGTGCCACGCGGCAGCTCAGGCGTCATCTCATCGACGATCTTGCGCACGCGATCCGAGACCGTGCCGAGATCTGTGCCCTCGACGTTGAGCTGCACGTCGTAGGTGCGGCGCACGTTGTAGTGCGTGATGTTGACCGGACCTTGCGTGCGCGACACTTCACCCAAGTTCGAGAGGAGCTGCGTTTGCCCGTCGCCTTTCGACACTGGCGTAGTCTCGACCGCACGGATCGAGTCGTTCATGTACTGCGGCGTCTGCACCGCCACGAGGTATTGCACGCCGCGCTTGCGATCGAGCCAGAAGCTCGGTGAGACCTGTCCACTCGATGCCAGCGACAAGAGCAGATCGTTCGCGACATCGCGCTGCGTCAAGCCGCTGGTGGCTGCCATGGTGCGGTCGACATCGATCTTCAGCTGCGGTGCAAACGGCACTTGCGCCAAGTGCACATCCGCGGCGCCTGGCACTTTCTTCACGCGCGCGGCGAGCTTCTGTGCGACCTCGTACGTCGCTCTGTCGTTGCCGGGCGCACCAACGATCTGCAGATCGATCGGCGCAGCCAAACCGAAGTTGAGCACTTGGGTCGAGATGTCCGGAGCGAGAAAGAAGAACGTCGTGTCGGGATACGCTTCAGCGAGTGCGCGGCGAATCTTGCGAACGTAGCCATCCGTGGGCGCGTGGCCGTCTTTGAGCGCGAGCATGATCTGCGCGTCCGCGGAGGAGATCAGCGCGCCTTCGCTGAGCGACAGATTGATGCCGCTCGCGGGCACGCCGCCGTTGTCGAGCAGCGTCGCTATCTCGTGCGCTGGAATGATCGTGCGGATCGTGTTCTCGATGCGCGCCAGCCTGTGCTCTGTCTCTTCGAGCCGCGTGCCCGGCGGGCCGCGTACATGCAGCTTGATCAAACCTGCATCGACGTTCGGAAAGAAGTCGCGCCCGATCAGCGGAAAGAGCGCCGCAGACAGCGCGACGAACGCGACAAAGGCGAGGGCGACGGGTGCGCGGTGAGCGAGTGACCAAGCGAGCCAGCTGCCGTACGCGTCGCGCATGCGCTCGAAGCCGCGGTCGAAGCTCGCGACCACGCGCCGAAAGACGCCTGGTTTGTTTTGGTCGTCGTGGTTGTCGTGCGCGTCGACTTCTGCGCGGAGCAGCATGCGCACGAGGGTCGGCACGAGCGTGCGAGAGAGCAGATACGAGGTGAGCATCGCGAACACCACGGCCATCGCGAGCGGCACGAACAGCGACTTGGCCGCGCCAGTGATGAACGCCACCGGCACGAACACGATGCAAATACAGAGCGTGCTCACGAACGCCGGCACAGCGATCTCTTGCGCGCCGTCGATGATCGCGCGCAAGAACGTCTTCTTCTGCGCGAGGTTGCGGTGGATGTTTTCGATAGCGACCGTGGCGTCGTCGACCAAGATGCCGACTGCGAGCGCCATGCCGCCTAACGTCATCACGTTGAGTGTCTGACCGAGCGCAGACAACACGATCAGCGACACCAATATCGACAGCGGAATACAGACCACGACGATCAGCGTGCTGCGCCAGCTGCCCAAGAACAGCAAGATCATCAGCCCGGTGAGGCCGGCCGCGATCAAGCCTTCATGGATCACGCCGTCGATCGCCGCGCGCACGAACACGGACTGATCGAACAACATCTCGACCTTCAGGTCTTTCGGCAAGCGCGCGAGCGTGGTTGGCAGCATCTCGCGCACGCTCTTCACCACATCGAGCGTGCTCGCACCGCCGTTCTTCAGCACACTCATCAGCACAGCGCGTTGCCCGGAGACGTGCACCATGCTGGTCTGTGGCGAGTTGCCGTCGCGCACGCTCGCGATGTCGCGCAGGTACACCACTGTGCCGCGCACAGTCTTGACCGGAAGGTTGGCGAGCTGCTCGAACGCCTCCGGGCTGCTGTTCATCACGATCGGATATTCGACCGCGCCCATCTTCGCGGTGCCTGTCGGCAGGATCACGTTCTGCAGACCGAGCGCGCTGCCCACGTCGCGCGGCGACAGGCCCCAGGCGGACAAGCGCGCAGGATCCAAGTCGACCATGATCTGCCGCTGCTTGCCGCCGTACGGCCAGGGGATCTGCGAGCCCGGCACGGTCGCGATGTCAGCGCGGATGAAGTTCGTGCCGTAGTCGAACAGTTGCTGCTCGCTCAGCACTGGGCTGCTCAGCGCGAGCTGCAGGATCGGCACGTTCGACGCGCTGTAGCGGATCACGAGCGGAGGTGTGATGCCCGGTGGCATCTGACGTAACACTGTCTGTGAGATCGCTGTGACTTGTGCGGTCGCAGCGTCGATGCTCGCGCCGGGCTGGAAGAAGATCTTGAGCACGGCGATGCCGGTGAGCGACTGGCTCTCGATGTGCTCGATATCGTTGACCGTCGTGGTGAGCGCGCGCTCGTAGTTCGTAACGATGCGCTGCTCGATCTCTTCCGGTGCGAGGCCCGTGTAATTCCAGACCACCGAGATCACTGGGATGTCGATGTCTGGGAAGATGTCAGTCGGCATGCGCCGAATCGACGCCACGCCCAAGATCACGATCAACATCGCCATGACGATGAACGTGTAGGGGCGTTGCAGCGCGATACGGACCAGCCACATGCCGCAATACCTCGTTCACATTGCGGGGAAAGGCAAGCCAAGAAACGCTTGGTTCACACGCTGAGGCATGCTTGTCATGTCGCGAGTAATCGCGCGCAACGCGGTATACAATGCGCGACCATGTTGCACCTGTGGAGAATTGCCTTGCTCGCGCTGTCGAGCTTTGTGACTACGAGCGCGTTTGCGGAAGCCCCAGAAACTTCGGGTGATCCAGCTGTTCCGCCGCCGCGCGCGGCCGTGCCCAAGATTCATCTGCAGGAGGCCATCAAGGAAGCGTTGCAGCGCGAGGTGCGCATTGCCATCGCGCAGGCGCAGCTACAGCGGGCCGAAGCGTTGGTGTCTCGCGCGCGCTCGGGCTGGCTGCCCAGCGTGATCGGGCACGCGAGCTACGTGCGGCTCGATGATGCGAGGCGTCTGAACAATAACACGCTGCAGGCACGCGACCAGCTGCACGCCGACCTGACAGTCAATGTGCCACTTGTCGCGATCAAGCCCTGGTACGAGACCGCGCGCGCCGGCGATGCGGTCGAGGCCGCGAAGCTCGATCAGGAGCAGACGAAGAGGCGCGTGGCGCTCTCCACTGCACAAGCCTATCTGACAGTGATCGCGCAGCACCGCAGCCTGGACGTGCAGACGCGCGCGCTCGAAAACGCGGAGGCGCACCGGAACTACGCGCACACGCGCTTTGAGGGCGGCATAGGCAACCAAATTGACGATGTGCGCGCGAGCCAAGAGGTCGAGACCAGCCGCGGCGCGCTCGTGCGCACGCGCGCATCTTTGTACTCGGCACAAGAGGCGCTCGGCGTGCTGGTCGGACGCGATAGCCCGCTCGATGCTGCAGACGAAGAGGTGACGCTGGCCACGCCCCCGACGCTCGAGCGCGCGCTCTCGGATTTGCCTACGCTGCGCGCGGACGTGCGGGCAAATGCGGCGCGCGCAGAGCTGAATGAGCGCACGGTCGACCACAACTGGGCCGAGTACGCGCCGCTCTTGAGCGCGCAGGGTATGCCCTTTTTTCATGAGCCGCCGACGCCAACGCAGCCGCAAACTGGCTGGCAGGTCCAGGTGCTGCTGACGGTTCCGTTCTACGACGGTGGTGCGCGCGGCGCGCTGCTCGAGCAGCGGCGCGCCGACCTGGAGCAGGGGCAGGCGCAGCTGGCAGCGTCACTGCGGCAAGCGCGCTCTGAGGTGCGCGTGGCGCTCTCGAGCGTCGAGCAGGCGGACGCATCGCTGGACGCGTCGCAGCGCGCGTCGCAGCTCGCGGCCCAAGCGCTACTGATGGCAAACATCGCGTACGAAGCGGGCGCCTCCACCAATCTCGAGGTGATCGACGCAGAACGCCGCGCGCGCGACGCAGCGACCACAGTGGTCGTAGCAGAAGACGCCGCACGCCAAGCCCGCCTAGACCTACTCGCGGCAAGCGGCCGATTTCCGTAGGCTCATCTGGCGTGGTCACCTCGTGATCGTGGCCGTGAGCGTAAACCAGCCCCGTGATCCTGGGCGTGGACAACCCCGTGATGGTGGCCGCGCTCGTGACTCGGGAACGCAATCCTGATCGTGAACAAGCCCGTGGACAGCAGCGGATTGCACATGCCGAAAACAGACGGGTCTGCGGATCAGATAGTCCACGGGTACGATCACCTCCACGGTGGCGTTCCCGAATCACGCGCGCGGCCACGCTCACGCTTGCGTCCTCACGTCCACAATCAAGATCACGTGGCTGTGTTCTTCCGACTGCGCTACCTGCGAGCGACTGCGTTCCCGAGCTCGTCGATTGCGCGGTCGAGTGCGGCGTCCACTGCTTGCTCCCACGCTGTTGCGCTGCTTGGTGCTGCGACCGGGAACATGATGCCGCGTGAGGAGCTGACTACGCCGCCTTCTAGACCAGCAGGGCCTGGGACGAAGCCGCGGACGGCGTCGGCTGCTGTGCCGCCTTGCGCGCCGTAGCCTGGAACCAGAAACAGCCCGCGACCTAGTGCTTCGCGGATGCGCACGGCTTGATCCGGATACGTCGCGCCGACGACCACCCCGAGCGATGACCAATCGGTCTCGCCAGCGAATCCTGACACGTGCGTGCCCAGCTTCGATGCGAGCTGCTCGAACAACGGACGGCCCTCGACGTTCAGATCCTGCACGTCGCCGCTGCCAGGATTGCTGGTCTTCACGAGCACGAACAGTCCCCGGCCGTGATCCTTGCAGCGCTGCAGATATGGCGCGAGCGTGTCCAACCCGAGATACGGATTGACCGTCAGCGCGTCCGCTCGCAGCGGCGCGTGCGGATCGAGATACGCCCGCGCATAGCCCTCGGCCGTTGAGCCGATGTCGCCGCGCTTGGCATCGAGCAACACCAGAATGCCCAGCTCGCGCGCCCGACCCATCAGCTGCTGCAACAGCTCGATCCCCGCCGCTCCCAGCTGCTCGAAGAATGCACTCTGCGGCTTGATGATCGCGGCCTTGCCCGGCAAACGCTCGAGCAGCGCAGTCAGCAAGTCTGAGACTGCCACCACTGTGGCCGGGTCCTCGGCGGCCATGCTGCCGCGACGGAACAGGGGAGGGAACAGGTCCAGGTGCGGGTCGAGCCCCACGCACAGCGGGTGACCCAGCTCGCGCACACGCGTGATGACAGAATCTGCGAAATTCACTTCAGCAGCGCCTCGTATACCTTCCTGAGCTTCGCCACCTTGGGCGCGGACACCCCGCGGATGTACGGCTGGTTCGGGTTCAGCGCGGCGTAGTTGTGGTGGTACTCCTCCGCCTCGAAGAACTCTACGAGCGGGCTGAGCTCGGTCACGATCGGCGCGTCGAACACCTTTGCTTGATTCAGCTGGTCGATGTACGCCTGCGCGACCTTCTGCTGCTGCGCGTCCTCGTAGAAGATCACCGAGCGGTATTGCCTACCCACGTCCGCGCCTTGGCGGTCCTTCTGCGTGGGGTCGTGTGCGATCGAGAAGAAAATCTTCAGGATCTGACCAAGCCCGAGCTGCGCCGGGTCGTATTTGACCTCGATCACCTCGGCCTGATTCGTGCGACCGGTGCACACGGTTTTGTAGTCCGCGGTCTCTTTGCTGTCGCCCGCGTAGCCCGGTCTCACAGAGAGCACACCTGTCAGCTGTGTGTACACAGCCTCTGTGCACCAAAAGCAGCCTCCCCCAAGCACGACCGAAAGATGTGTTTTGGCCGAGCTGCCTGCGCTCTCGCTCAGCTCGGGGTCGGGAAACGAGAACGGATCGATGGTAAGGCCCATGACTCAGTACTCCTCGTCAGACGTGGTGCGTAATCGGCTGGACTGTACGCGATCGCCAGAAGCCGTGGAAGCACAGCGCGGGCGGCGGAGCGCCGGTGCTATGCTGCGCGCATGCCAATCAAAGATAGGATTTCCGAGGACCTCAAAGCGGCGATGCGCGCAAAGGACTCGATTCGACTGGACGCGATTCGCGCGATCCGCGCCGCGATTACATTGCGCGAGGTCGAAAAGCAGAAAGAGCTGAATGATGACGAAGTCATCGAGCTCGTGCGCGCTTTGCGCAAGCAGAAACTCGAGGCGATCGAGATGTTTGGCACGGGCGGCCGCGCGGACCTGGTGGAGCGGGAGACGAGCGAGAAAGCCGTGCTCGAGAGCTACCTGCCGCAGGCGCCGAGCCGCGAGCTGATCGAGCAGACGATCGCGCAGATCATCAGCGAGCTCGGCGTGACCACAGTCAAAGACATGGGGCGTGTGATGGCAGCTAGCAAGGAGCGGCTGTCAGGCGCGGACGGCAAGCTGGTCAGCGAGGTCGTGCGCGCGCAGCTGGCCCAGAAATAGTTTGCAACACGGTGCCTCGGTCGCTCGCTCCAACCCGGAGCTAGAGGGATCTGCGGGTAGGTCTTTGTGCTTTCAGGGCGTGCGAAGCGTGTAACTGAGCTGAAGGGATCGTCTGGACGGGATTTGCTGTGGGGGTCGATGCGAAGGCCCCATTGACAGCAAGGCATGGAGGCCAGCATACAGTGCCGCCATGAGGTTCTTGCCGAAGGATGAGTCCTTTTTCGACCAGTTCGAAAAACACGGTCGCCGTACAGTCGATGGCTGCCGTGCGCTGCTGGAGTTGGTAACGACTCCCGGCGACGTGGTCTCACGGGCCAAGGTCATCTCGGAAATCGAGAGTGACTGCGACCGGATTACGCACGCCGTGGTCGCGCAGCTGCACCAGACGTTCATCACGCCGCTCGATCGCAACGACATTCATCGTTTGATCACGAAGATGGACGACGTGATGGACTACGTCGAAGCCGCGGCAGAGCGCTTGGCGTTGTACGAGCTCACCACGTTTACGCCGGAGATCGGCCGCATGGCGGCGAGCTTGATGGCGAGCGCCGAGCGCGTGCAGGAGGCAGTGGCCGCGCTGCGCAACCTGAAAAATCCAGAGGCCATCTTGGCGAAGTGCGTCGAGATCAACCGCCTCGAGAATGAGACCGATGGGATCCTGCGTGCTGCGCTCGCGCGGCTGTTCCGTGAGGAGAAAGACCCCATCACGATCATCAAGTGGAAAGAAATCTACGAGCTTCTAGAGACGGCGACGGACCGCTGTGAGGACGTCGCCAACATCATCGAGGGTGTCGTCCTCGAGAACTCGTGAGCCCAGATCAGCATGGACCATAAACTTGCGATCGTCACGGTGGTCGTCGGCATCGCCTTGGCGTTCGACTTCATCAATGGCTTCCATGACGCCGCGAACTCTATCGCCACCGTGGTGTCGACGCGCGTGTTGACGCCACGGGCAGCAGTCGCGATGGCTGCGGCCTTCAACTTCATCGCCTTTTTGGTGTTCCCGCTGCACGTCGCCGACACCATCGGCAAAGGCATCGTCGACCCGTCAGTGGTTGACCTGCCGGTGATCACTGGGGCGTTGATAGGCGCCATCATCTGGAACTTATTAACCTGGTGGTGGGGTCTTCCGTCGAGCTCCTCGCATGCGCTGGTAGGAGGCTTGATAGGCGCGGGCGTCGCCAAGGGCGGCGTCGCGGTGCTCGGCACGACCAAAATCGTGCAGACGGCCATCTTCATCGTGATCTCGCCGCTCGTGGGCATGCTTGTGTCAGGCGTGATGACGATCGTCTGCGCCTGGATTTTGCGTAAGCGCACGCCTGGCAAGGTGGATCAATGGTTCCGCCGCTTGCAGCTGCTGTCCGCGGCGGCCTTTAGCGTGAGCCACGGTGGCAACGACGCCCAAAAGACCATGGGCATCATCACGGTGCTCCTGTTCTCGCAGGGTTACCTGGGCGACACCTTCCCCAAGGGCGACGAGATCCCGTTTTGGATCGTGATCTCGTGTCACATGGCGATGGGCCTCGGCACGCTCTCCGGCGGCTGGCGCATCGTGAAAACCATGGGCATGCGTCTGACGAAGCTGAAGCCGTTTGGCGGGTTCTGCGCTGAGACGGGTGGCTCAGTGGCCATCTTCTTCGCGACGGCCTTGGGCGTGCCCGTATCGACCACGCACACCATCACTGGCGCCATCGTCGGCGTCGGCGCGGTCAATCGGCCGGGCAGCGTGCGTTGGGGCATCGCGGCGCGGATCATCTGGGCCTGGGTGTTCACCATCCCCGCTTCGGCGATCTTCTCTGTGCTCACGTATTACGCGCTGACGCTGCTGTCCTGGTGAGCGCGCGCTAGCCGCTCGAGCGCCAGCTCAGCACAAGCTCGTGACCCGCTTCGAAGTGCATCGCGTCTTCGATGTTGAAGCCTGCGCCCCAGTACCAGCCGTGACGATTGAAGATCGGCGCGATCAGCGTGAGCCCGTATTGGACCATGCGGTTGCCGCGAACGTCGAGCGCGCCATCGAGCGTGAGGTCGATCGCGGTACCCCAGGAGTGATTCGAGACCGCGCTCTGCGAGCCGCGCACCCAGCGACAGCACATCATACCGGCGCTGCCGAGCGCCTCGTACACGCGCGGCTCGAGCTGTTCGAGCTCCGCCATCACGCCCTGCAAGCTGAGCAGCGCGACGTCGAGCCCAGTCGCGCTGAAGTTGCCCATCGGCACCGTCTGGACGCGCTTGCGCAAGCGCGCGTTCGTCACCGGCTGACAGTGCGTCGTGTAGCTCTCGCGCGGCGCGCCGAAGATCTCTCTCAGCAGCTCGGGCTGGGCGGGCCGTACGCCAACGTTCAGGCTCGCTGCAGCTGGTAGCGGCACGAGCTCGCTCAGAGAGACCGGCTCCGGCAACACGCTGAACGGCTCGTTCAAGCGCCTGATCGTCATGCCGCCCGGCTCGATCAGGCCATCGGGTCGGCGCATGAACGTGCCTTGGAAGGTGATGATCGCTTTGCGCGTGCGTGGCCCGAACTGACCATCGACCGGCCCACTCGGGAATCCGCGTTCGTTAAGCAGGCTCTGCACGATGCGTACATCCGCCGCTCGATTGCCGCCTCCCACGCCCACCGATCGCGACACATCTGCCATCCGAGGCACCTCCACTGCGCAGCCGACCTCCTTAGTTTGCGGGTGTGCTGGGGCAGATGCGAGGCGACGTGGCGCGGACGCGGCTGCGTGTTGTCCCGAGCGCGTGCGCAGCACCTACGCGCTGGCCCGGAACTTGAACCACTCGCGAGCAATCCTTGGAAACGAGCTTACCTATGCACGCTATCTATTCGAGATTCATGGGTGTCGCGTTAGCGCTAACAGGCTGTGTGTCTGCGGCGCCGGGTGATGAGCCCGCCGCTGAAGGTGACGTCGCCGCATTGGCCAGCGCCCCGACGGCATCAGTTGCAGGCGCACCAGCACCAGCGGTCACGCTGCCCAGCTCCGTGGGCCCAACATGCCGCACAGACGCGGACTGTCAGCTAGTACCGGACTACTGCGCAGAGTGTGCGTGCGTCTCGCTCAACGGCCAACAGAAGATGCCCGAGTGCCTAGGCGAAGAGCTTAAGTGCGTGCTCAACCCGTGCGCTGACCACGTGGCCATCTGCGTGAATGGTCGATGCGCAGCCGAGTCGGGCTCCTTCCGCTGAGCCCCCAACTAATATTCACCGTAGCCGTGGCCGACTCACCGCGCGGGAGGCAGCGGAGGAAGATCAAGCGCAGCCAACCGCTGCGCCTCCGCCCGACTCAACCCAAGCGCGCGCAAACTAAGCTCCGCAACATCGGAGCTCGCAGCGCGCCAAGTGCGGTGCCCCTCGAGCACGAGCAACATCGCAGCGAGCAAGCTCCCCCCGATGTGCGCGCCCGCTGCAGGGATCTGCTCGCTGCTCAGCTCATACCGACCCGTCGCGACGCCATGCTGCAGGTTGTCCATCAGCGGCCCATTCCAGATCATCTGTAACGTCGGCTCACTCACGCCAAAGCGATTAATAAAGCGACCCCAGTGCGGCTCGTCGTGCGCGCGTCGCACCGTCGCGCGCATGGACAACGCGAGCTGCGTCGCCGGCTCTTCCGTTTCGCTGAGCAAGCTGCTCAAACGCTGCTGCATCTCGAACACCACCGCGGCGGCGACCTTCTCGAACAGCGCTTCGAGCGAGCCATAGTGGTTGTAGATGGTGCCGCGCGCGAGCCCGGCCGCGTCGGCCAGCTCGCGCACCGACAGCTGGGTCGAGCCCTTTTCGGCGAACAACCTCAGGGCGGCGTCATGGATGCGGTTCTGTACGCCCGTCACGGATAATTGAACATAAATGTTCAAATCGAGACGGTCAAGGCCGGATCGCGTGTTGACGATTGAACACGGGTGTTCAAGCATGCTCGAACGCTCGCATTCTGTGAGTCCCCAGAAGGAGTAATCGTGCCCGAGCCTCAAGCGATTCCGCAGCCGCCGATGGAGCCCATCCTCGGCAACCTCCGCCTGATCGATCCACGCGGCCCGGTGCAGTCGATGATGCAGCTGACCCGCGAGTACGGGCCGATCATGCGTCTAGAGTTCTTCGGTCGGCGCTTGCTCTTGTTGAGCTCGCAAGAGCTCGTGGCAGAGATCTGCGATGAGTCGCGCTTCCGCAAGTCGGTGCACCACACGTTAGAGAGCCTGCGCGACATCGGTCGCGACGGCTTGTTCACCGCGTACAGCGACGAGCCCAATTGGGGCAAAGCCCATCGCATTTTGATGCCCGCGTTTGGACCGCTCGGCATTCGCGGCATGTTCGACAAGATGCACGACATCGCAGAGCAGATGCTCCTGCGCTGGGAGCGCTTCGGCGACGGCCACACCTTCGATGTGGCCGAGCAGATGACGCGCTTGACGCTCGACACGCTGGCCCTGTGCGCCTTCGACTATCGCTTCAACAGCTTCTACCAAGACGAGATGGACCCGTTCATCGACGCGATGGTGCACGGCTTGGCGGAAGCTGGCGCGCGCTCACGCCGGCCGCAGCTCGTGAATCGTTTGCTCACCAAGCGTCAGCGCGTCTATCACGACAACCTCGGCTACATGAACAAGGTGGCTGACGAGCTGATCGCGCAGCGCAAGCGCGACCCGCAGGCTGAGAGCAAGCAAGATCTTTTGCACCGCATGCTGTCCGTGAGTGACCCGGTCACGGGCGAGCGCCTGTCCGATGAAAACATTCGCTTTCAGATGGTCACCTTTCTGATCGCGGGCCACGAGACCACCAGCGGTCTCTTGTCGTTTGCGCTGTATCTGCTGCTGCAACATCCTGCTGCGCTACGTGAGGCCCAGCGCGTTGTCGACGAGGTGCTCGGCAGCAGCCAACCGACAGCGCAGCATCTGCCCGAGCTGCGCTACATCGAGCAGGTCTTGTTCGAGTCGCTGCGCTTGTGGCCCACCGCACCTGCGTTCGGCATGGAGCCGCTGATGCCCACGCGCATCGGCGGTCGCTATGCCGTTACGCCGGGCGAGCCGTTGATCGTGCTCGTGCCGATGTTGCACCGCGATCCCAGCGTGTTCGGCCCAGACGTCGAAGCGTTCAGGCCAGAGCGCTTCGATCGCGAGCGCGAGGCGGAGCTTCCGCCGCACGCGTTCAAGCCGTTCGGCACGGGCCAGCGCGCGTGCATCGGCCGGCCGTTTGCGATGCAGGAAGCCGTGCTGGTACTCAGCATGATCTTGCAGCGCTTCGAGATCGAGAAGGCTGATCCGAGCTATCAGCTCAAGATCAAAGAAACGCTCACCCTGAAACCTCACCGCTTCAGCATGCGCGTGCGTCGCCGCCAGCGCCCCATTGTAAGCACAAACCCGACCGTACGCGTGCCCGTGCCCGTGCCCGTACGCGATCTCCCTCGTACCGAAACCAGCCTGACTGTCCTCTACGGCTCAAACGCAGGCACCGCCAAGTCCTTTGCCGAGCGCATCGCCGAAGAAGCCCGAGCCTTTGGTGCACAAATAAAAGTCGCACCGCTCGACGACTACGCCGATAAGCTCCAACAACTCGAACGCGTAGCCATCATCACCGCATCCTACGAAGGCCAGCCGCCAGACAACGCAGTCAAGTTCGTGGCCCGGCTGCGCACTGCCGCTGACAGCGGCAAGCTCGATGGGCTAAAGTACTGCGTGTTCGGCTGCGGAGACCGCCAGTGGCTCCGAACCTACCAAGCGATCCCCACACTGATCGACGACGCGCTCGCGAGCGCCGGCGCCAAGCGCTTCTTGCCGCGCGCAGAAGGTGATGCGTCGGGAGATCTCTTGAGCGTCTTCGAAGAGTGGTCACAAGCGCTGCTCTCGCAGCTCACCGATGGCGCGTCCGAGCACGCGACCACCACGCGGCTCAGCGTGACGGTCACGACCAACGCCCGCGCGAGCGCGCTGCAACAGCGCGAGCTGTGCGAAGCCGTGGTTTGCGACAACCGCAGCCTCGTCGACATGAGCAAGCCCTTTGCGCGCGACAAGCGGCACATCGAGCTCGAGCTGCCAGCGTGCGTGCACTATCAGACGGGCGATTACCTCGCGGTCTTGCCTCGCAACGCACCGCACAACGTGCAGCGCGCGCTCAATCGCTTCGGGCTCGCCGCGGACGCGCAGCTCGTGCTGAACGGTCGGGGCGCGCGCGCGAGCACCTTGCCGCTCGGTCAACCCATCTCGGCTGAAGAGCTGTTCGCGGGCTACGTCGAGCTGACGGCACCAGCTACGCGCAGCGACATCCTGCGGCTCGCCGAGCTGACCGCGTGTCCTCCCGATCGTCCGAAGCTCACTGCGCTCGCAGAGTCGGGCGCCTACGTCGCGCAGGTGATCGAGCCGCGGCGCAGCCTGCTCGATCTGCTCGAGGCTTTTCCCGCTTGTGATCTGCCGCTATGGGAGATGATCGAGCGACTCCCACCGCTCGCGCCTCGGCAGTACTCGATCTCGTCGTCGCCCTTGTGGCACGAGCGGCGCTGTACGCTGACAGTCGCGATCTTGAACGCACCGGCGCGCTCCGGTCAGGGCACGCATGTGGGCGCCGCATCGCGGTTCCTGTCCACCGCCGAGCCCGGAACGCGCATCTCGGTGGCCGTGCAAGCAGGGCGTCCATGCTTCCGCCCGCCGGCCGATCCGAGCGTGCCGATGATCTTGATCTGTGCAGGCAGCGGGCTCGCACCCTTCCGCGGCTTCTTGCAGGAGCGGTCATGGCTGCAGGCCGCTGGCAAGTCGGTCGCGAAGTCGCTGTTGTTGTTCGGATGCGATCATCCGGACGTCGACCTCCTGTACCGAGACGAGCTCGAAGACATGCAAGCGCGCGGTCTTCTGGACCTGCGCACGGCCTTCTACGAACAGCCCGATCGAGCGCTTCGCTTCGTGCAGCACCGCCTCTGGGAGGATCGCGCTGACGTGCTCGCGCTGCATCACGCAGGCGCGCCGATCTTCGTGTGCGGCGACGCACGAGGCATGGCCCCAGCGGTTCGCAAAACCTGGATCGATATCTTTAGCGAACGCTTAGCGGGTGACACGCAAGCTGCTGCGACACTGTGGGCGGCCACGGTGCGCGAGCATCGCTACGTAGAAGACATCTTCGGCTAGCTGTTCGTTCGCTTTGTCTAAGTAAGTGGCGGCGTAGTAACGGGACGGCTCACGCCCACAGCGATTGCTTACGGGCGTCCGTTTCCGCACGCAGCCATGATGGCTGCGTGCGGCCAGGTCACGTGCGTGGCGTGCTCGGCGACAACGAAATTGCTGCGCTATATCCGCGGCTTATGGCTGCACGCGCGCGCGCCTGGGCGCCATGCGTCCATATATCCCGCCCCCGGGAATTTCCGGAAGAGATGGGATCGGCCCGCGGGCCCGGCTCGCCCCAACTTGCTGGCGTGTTCCACGCACTGCGTCAGATTTACTTGCGTGTGCGCCACGCTGAGGCGTGACGTCGCACATAATTAGTTGGCCTTGCCAACGGTTTACCTCCGGGAAGCCAAGAATGGCTTTTGTGGGCCTAAACATGCCGTTTCGGCACCTGATCGCTAACAGCAGAGGCCACATCGCTAATGAGCGGCCACCACACTGCTAACTGTCGTCCTTACTGAAGGTTTTCGCGCCGCGAGATCACAGATCCAGAGCGGCGCGACATTAAGAGGGTAGAGACCAAGACTGGAACCCGGCATGCGGGCGGTGCGTCCGATTCCAGTCTGTGTTCGGAAAAGACAGTTCTATGCAGACACCACCGCCGAGAGCGGGCTGGGTTCGCAAACGCGAAGACCGGCTCGCCCTGGATACAGGCATTCGTCGCCGTGGCGAGCTCGCACCCGCGAGCGCGAGGCAGACAAGTGCGTGGCTGCCGGGCATTTTGCGCCTGCGCGCCCTTTTGGTACAGCGCAACGCGGCGTGGGCGATCATCGCTGCCTCGTTGATGCTCTGTGCACCAGCACTCGTGACTGGTTTAGTTCTCGACGACAATTTCCACGCTGTCGCTCTTCGAGACAGCCTGTCCACACCTGGGGCGAAGCGCGCCCCTTGGGATGCCTACACATTCGCTAAATCGCCGGCGCAGATCCACGAGATGGTCGAGGCGAGCATCTACCCGTGGTGGTCAGACCCGGAAGCTCGCCTGTCATTCTTCCGTCCGTTGAGCTCGCTCACGCTGTGGCTCGACCATCAGCTCTGGCCCAAGTCGCCCGTGCTGATGCACATGCACAGCTTGGCCTGGTTTGCGCTGTTGCTCGTCGTGATCGGGCGGATCTATCGCCGCTTCTCTGCGAGCGCATTCAGCCTCGGCTTCGCGGGTCTCGCGCTCCTGCTGTACGCGGTCGACGACGCGCATGCGATGAGCGTGGGCTGGATAGCCAATCGCGCGTCGGTGATCGCGCTGAGCTGCGGGTTCGCCGCGCTGCTCGCGCACGACAGCTGGCGCAACACCGGTCGCACACGCTACCTCGCCGGCTCGCTATCACTGATGGCGCTGGCATTCGCGTGCGGGGAAGCCGCGCTGCAAGCGCTCGCCTACGTGTTTGCGTACGCGGTGTGCTTCGATGGTAAGGGCGGCAAGAAGCGCACGCGTTGGATGACGCTGCTGCCGTACGCAGCTCTCTTCGTCGTCTGGCACGTCGGCTACCAGCTCGGTGGCTTCGGCGCTTCACGCTCCGCGCTCTACATCGACCCGTTCGGTGATCCCATCGCCTTTGCAAAGGCTGTCGTCACGCGCATGCCGGTGCTCCTGGCGGCGCAGTTCGGTGGTCTATCGGCCGACCTACATGACTTGCTGAAGTACGCTTCGCCGTCGCTGGCTGCATTCGTCTTGCCACTTGCTGTTGGCACGGTCGCCGTGAGCACCTGGTTGTTCGCTCCGCTGTGGTCGCGCCGCGACGTGCGCTTCTGGGTCGTCGGCACGGTGTTGTCGACGCTGCCCGTGTGCGTGCTTGCCCCTGCGGATCGCTTGCTAATCGCCACGGGTCTGGGCGGTTCTGCCTTGGTCGCCATCCTGCTGCTCTCCGTGCTCGACCGCGCACGCGAGCTGCGTTCGCGTAGTCGTCGTTTCTGGGTGGGCACGCTGGCTGTAATCCACTTGGGGATCGCACCGCTGCTGTTGCCCGTGCAGGCCTACGGCCTCTCGTTCATGGAGAGCTACATCGGGCGCGCCGAGCGCAGCATCCCGGATGGCTTCGACGTCGCTGACAAGACGGTGGTCCTGCTCAATCCCCCTTCGGACGAGTTCGGCATCTACATGTCCTATCACCGGATCGTGCGCGGCGGCGTGATGCCCGAGCACATGCGCTGGATCGCCAACGGCGACACGGACCTGATGCTCACCCGCGTCGACGAGCACACGCTGCGCGTGCGGCCGACCGAAGGTTTTCTGCCCAAAGGCGCGCTCTGGACGCTGCGCACGCCGGACTATCGCTCGCAAGCGGGCGACACCGTCGCGCTGCAAGGCACTGAGTTCACTGTCACCGACGTGACGCCAGACGGCAGGCCCGCCGAGGTGCTGGTGAAGTTCGACAGGTCTATCGACAGCGAAGAGCTCGTGTGGATGCGCTGGAACAACCGCGACGGCTTCTCGCCGTTCCACGTGCCTGCAATCGGCCACAGCATGCTCGTCCCCGCCGCCGAGTCGAACAGCGTGCTCGTGGACTCCGCGCAGGAAGAATCTTAGCCAGCAGCTGGTAGCGTCACGCGTACTTCGAAGCCCGGTGCAAGGTTCTTGCCTTGCACCGTGCCGTGCATGCGCGTGACCAGCCCGCGCACCAGCGACAGGCCGATGCCCGTGCCTTTTTGCGTTCGCGTCAGCTCGTTCTGCGCCCTGTAGAAAGGCTCGAAGATCAGCTCCAGCTGACCGGGCGGAACGCCGGGCCCGCGATCCGACACGACCAAACACACGCCGCCCTGGGCGGCAGGCTCGCAGCGCACCGCGATCGTGCGCTGCTCGGCGCGCGCGCTGTACTTGAGCGCATTGTCGAGCAAGTTGAAGAGCACCTGCGTCAGCGCGTCGCGCTCGAGGCGCACCAGCGGCAAGTTGTTCGCGCTCTCGAAGCTCACGCTGAAGCCTTCGCGCTCGGCATGGGGTCGGAACGAGTCGACCACGTCGCGCGCGATCCGCGAGAGATCGCCCGCGGCGAGCTCGATCGCTCGCTCGTGCCGCTCGATCCGCGATAGCTCCAGCACATTGTTGATCAGCCGGCTCAGACGCTCGGTCTCCGCGGTGATGGTCGCGTAGTACTCGTTCTTCTTGTCTTCTTGCTCGACCATCCCGTCGCGCAACATCTCGCTGTACATGCGGATCGCGGTGAGCGGAGTCTTGAGCTCGTGCGACACCGCGGCGACGAAGTTGTTGCGGCGCTCGGCGAAGCGCAGCTGCACCGCGACCATGCGGTACAGCGCGTACAGTCCAAGTACCACCGCGAGCCCGAGCGAGGCTGTCAGCATGTACACAAGGCCGAACGTGCCTTCGTCGTCCAAGGGTGCGAGATCGAGTCGCGCTTCCAGCGCCGAGAACGGCTCAGCGAAGCGATGCCGGAAGCTGTATGCGCCCGCAAAATCAGAGCGCGCATCGCTGCTCCAGTAGCGCTTGCGTGACGCGCCTTGTTCGACGGCCGTAACTTGCGCCAAGCTGCCGAGCCCTTGTTGCTCGAGCACGCGCGTTTGCAGCGTTTGCACCAGCGCGGCTTCATCGATCACGAAGCCTTCTGTGCGTGAGCCGTCGGCTGTCCTGCGCTCCACGATCACGCTGCCTGGCTCGGTTCGATAGATCTGGAACGGCTCAGGCTGCGCGCACACTTGGTGCGTGAAGCTGAAGACTACGCTCGACAGTGCGAGCACGCGGCGCGCTTGGATAATCATTCGGCGCCGCTCAGCGGGTCGGTGTCGTCCGAGCGCGTCGTCGCCTTGCGCTTGCTCGCGGGTCGCGACTGTTCGCGCTCGCGCACATCGGCCGCGCGGTTCAGCTGCTTGAGGATCGCTTCGGGGAGCGGCTGCACGCGCTGCGCCGAGTCCGACGCATTCGGGGCCGCCGCTCCGAAGCCCTTGGCGCTCTGCGCGGCTTTCGCTGGCGCCGGCTCATGCTGGGCGCTGCGCGCCTCGCGCTTGGCTTTCTTTTCAGTGGGCGCAGCGGCGCCTTCTGTCTCTTCGAGCGCCTGGAAAGCCCCGCTAGGCGCTGCAGCAGGGGCGTCCATTCCCAGTGTGCCCAGCGTGCTGCTCGGGCTCGGCGGCGCCTGCTCGGGCTCGGCGCCTCTTCCCACGAGCTTCAGCGTCGCTTCCAACCTGTGCAATCGCTCAGGTGCGAGCTGCGGCTTCGCCAAGATCTGTGCGCCGCGTGCGTCGCGGGTGAAGTAGCCGACGACAAACGGCGCCCAGTTCTCGACGCGCGTGCCCGCGCCCACGTACGCGTCGCTCGGCCGCGCTTCCTCGCGCGAAAGCAGCGCGGTGAGCTCGCCTTCCATCTCGTCGAAGATGCGCTCTGCGACCAGCTCGTGGCGCAGCCGACGCTGCGCTTCGAGCCGCGAGTCGACCGAACGCAAGAGCAGCGCGAGCGGCAAGAGCAGCGCCGCTCCGAGCAGCAAGAATGCGATCCGTAAGCGAGTCAGCGCGCGCCCGTCCACAGCCTATACCCTTGTCCGCGCACCGTTTCGACCAAACCTTCGGCGCGCTTGCCGAGCTTTTTGCGCAGCTTTGCGATGTGCATGTCGACTGTGCGCGTCTCGACTTGATCGCTGTTGTTCATCTCCCAAGCCTCGCGCAGCAGCACGCGCCGGCTCACGATGCGGCCAGGATCGTCCGCCAACAGCTTCAGGATCATCACCTCGCGCTTGGTCAGCGCGACCTCCGTGTCGTCGCAGCGCGCGGCGCTGCGTGTGGGATCGATCTCGAACGCGCCGGCTTGAAAGGTCTCGGTTGCGGTCTTGCCGCTGCGCTTGAGCAGCACGTGCACGCGTGCGAGCAGCTCGCGCACGGAGAACGGCTTGGTTACGTAGTCGTCGGCGCCGGCTTCGAAGCCGCGCACGATGTCGTCTTCCGAGCCTTTGGCGGTCAACATCACGATCGGCAGCTGCACGCCGCGTTCGCGCAGCTGCTGACAGACGCGCAGACCATCGAGCTCGGGCAGCATCACGTCGAGGAGCATAAGGTCGAAGCGCTGTGCGCTGCAGGTCTCGAGCGCGGACAACCCATCGGCGACGCTCTCGACCGCGTAACCGCGGAAGCTGAGCACGTCGCACAAACCGCGCGCGATGCTCTGCTCGTCCTCAACGACCAATACGCGCGGTTTCGACTCAGGCAAAGCGGGCTCCTCGATTCAGTGTACGGCGGGCTCAGCGCGCGATTGTAAATCAAATGCAAAAACCTAAGCCCGCAGATTTACACACGCTTTGCCGGCGATTTCGAGGGCTTCCATTAGCTTTCATCCATCCACCCAAATGGAGGAACGAGATGGAAGCGACGTCAACAAGAACCAGTTTTGTCATCCTCGCCGGCTTGAGTCTGTGCACAGTCGGCGTGTACGCGGCCTACCGACACGCGCCCTTGGCGATTTCACTGCACGCGCCTTCGGTGATAACGGCCACACCGCACAAGCCGACGCCTGCGCCCGATCCTGAGCCTGCGCCGCCGCTCGCGGCGGCAGCGAGCACGCTCGGTGCGGGTGAAGTCAAGCTGTCGGCGCGTCTGGACCGTACCGCTGTCCTGTCCGGCTCGGACGGAGTGGCGCGCGTCGAGCTGACGATGGAGGCGGGTGCCGGTGCCGACGGCGAAGCGAAGCCAGCGCATCAGCCGACAGACCTGCTCGTGGTGCTCGATGTCTCGGGCTCGATGTCCGGCCAGAAGATCGAATACGCCCGACAAGCGCTGCACCAGCTGATCGAGCGCGTCGGACCGAGCGACCGCTTTGGCTTGGTGACATACGAGTCGTCCGCAGGTGTCCGTATCCCGCTTGCAGCTGCGAGCGGCGGGGCTGCGGCACGCTGGCACCGCCAAGTGGACACGCTCGAAGCCAGTGGCGGCACCAACATCTCGGAGGGTTTGGAGCTCGGTCTCACCCAGCTGGAGCGGCGCGAGTCGGGTCGCAACGCCCGCGTGCTCTTGTTGTCCGATGGTCAAGCGACCGCGGGCGACACCTCGACCGAGGGCTTGCGTAGCCGCGCGCAGCGCTTCATGCGTAAAGAGCACGTGCTCAGCACGATGGGCATCGGCGACGATTTCAACGAAGACGTGATGACCGGGATCGCGGAGACGGGCACTGGCAACTTCTACTATCTGTCGCGGGTTGCGCTGCTCGGTCGCTTCTTCGACGCCGAGCTCAAGGCTGCGGGCGAGACCGTCGCGAGCGCGCTGGAGCTGCAGTTCGCGGGCGCGTCTAATATCCAAGTGTTGGATGTCTCGGGCTACGAGCTCGAACGCTCGGGTAAGAATACTGTGGTTCGACCAGGCAACTTGTACGCGGGTCAAAAGCGCACGCTCTGGGTGACGCTGCAACTGCCGACCGACAAGCTGCGTGATCTAGACGTCGGGCGTTTTGTGCTGCGCTACAAGCACCGCGATCAGGCGCGTGAGCTGAGCACCGGTGAGCTGCCGCAGATCGCGTGCGTGGCCGACCGTGAGCGCTGGAAGCGCAGCATCGACAAGTCATTGTGGGAGCAGAACCTGATGACCGAGCAGTTCCAGGATGCCCAGCTGCAGGTGGGGCGCGCGGTCGGTAGCGGTGATGCAGCTGGCATCGAAGCAGCGGTGAAGCGCTTCTCGGACAATCGTGAGCTCGCGCGTGAGCTAGGCAGCAGTAACGCATTGTCGAAGATCGAAGCCTTGGAGGGAGAGCGGAGCGCTGCCAAGGGTGCGGCTGCGGCACCGGCTGCGACGCGCGGTTACGAAGCGAAGCGCATGAAGTCGCGCGCGCAGTTCGAGCGCCGCGCCGACTCGTACAACTCAGATCCGCTGGAAGGCATGTAGGAGGGAGATCGCATCATGAGCTTTTGGAAACGCATGACTCAGACACTGCGCGCCGACGCACACGGTGTGATCGACGCGCTCGAAGATCGCGTGTTGCTGCTCAAGCAGCACTTGCGCGAGGCGGAGCTCGAAGTCGAGCGGAAGCAAGCGCGCTTGCAGTCACTGGTCGCGGAGGAAGAACAGCGCAAGCGTCACGTGCAGCGCTTGGAGGCCGAGAGCCTGGACCACGAGCGCGATGCGGAGCTGGCTGTGGAAGCGAGTGAGGATGCGCTCGCGCGCTTTGCGCTGTCGGCTTGGTTGTCCAAGCGCGAAGCGCAGCAGCGGCTGAGCGAGCGCGTGCAAGTGATCGACAAGGAACGCGCGGCGCTGGTCCAAGCGCTGGCGCAGCAACAGCCCGAGCTCGAGGCGTTGCGCGCGCGGGTCACTGCGTTCGTGCTGGAGAGCGCGAACAAAGCAAACGGTGAGCCGGGATCACTCGAGCCGCGCGCGGTCGCCACGGAGCGCGTCGAGATCGAGCTCTTGCGCCGCAAGCGCGCAAAGACGAATGGGAAGGAGGCTGAACATGGCGAGGCGTGATTTCGGGCGCGCGCTGCTGTTCGCGGCGCTGGCCGCGGCGCTCACTGTGCCCGCGCTGATGCTCGGCGCGTTTGCGTGGGGCTACGAAGGAAGCCTCGCCGGCTATTTGTTGGTGCTCACACCGATCAGCTTGTTTGTGGCTGCACCCGATCTGCGGTCGAGTGTGCGCGTGATGCTGGTATCCGCTGGGATCGCGCTGATCTTGTGGTGCATCGTGACACGCGTGGAGACGGCGCTGCTCGGCGCGATCTTGATCTTAGCAGTGGGTCGCGGTCTGCTCAGCGGGCCGCGACCGCTCGGGCGGGTGCTCGCTCTGGAGCTCGCGTTTGGAGCGCTGGCGTTTGCTGCATTCGCTGCGTTTCACGACCGGCACTTGATCGGGGATGCGCTGGCGATGTGGGGTTTCTGGTTGGTGCAGAGCGGCTTTGCGCTGTTCACGCATCCTGGTGTGCAGCGCGCAGAGCCCGCAGTGGACGCCTTTGATGCTGCGAGGACTGCAGCCGAGCGCTTGATGCAGAGCTAGCGATCGTCGCCGTCGCCCTGGTCCATGCCTTGGAAGAGGGCGGCGGCTGAGCTCGTACTTCAGCCTTTGAGCGCGTTCGCTGCGATCACGATGCGCATGATTTCGCTCGTACCTTCGTAGATCTCTGTGATGCGCGCGTCGCGGTAGTGGCGCTCAGCGTCGCACTCGCGCGTGTACCCGAGCCCTCCGAAGATCTGCAGGGATTTGTGCGTGATGCGCGTCGCAGCTTCGGATGCGTAGAGCTTCGCCATCGCGGACTCTTTGCTGTGGCGCAGCTTCTTGTCCTTCATGCGCGCGGCGCGGTGCACGAGCAGGCGCGCTGCGTCGAGCTCAGTCGCCATGTCTGCGAGCATGAACTGGATGGCTTGCTTGTCGGCGAGCGGCGTGCCGAACGACTTGCGCTCTTTGCTGTACGCGACAGCCTTTTCAAAGGCGGCGCGCGCGATGCCGAGTGCTTGCGACGCGATGCCAATGCGCCCACCGTCGAGCGTGCTCATCGCGACCTTGAAGCCGTCGCCATCTGCGCCGAGGCGCTGCGAGTCCGGCACGCGACAGCCTTCGAAGAACACCGTGCAGGAGTGTGCGGCGTGGATGCCGAGCTTTTCGTCTTTCTTGCCGAGCGTGAAGCCTGGTGTGTCGGTCGGCACGATGAACGCGGTGATGCCGCGCGAGCCGACGTCGCGCCGCGTCATCGCGAACACGATCATCAGATCCGCGTGCGGACCGTTGGTGATGAAGTTCTTGGAGCCGTTCAGGATCCAGCCGTCGCCGTCGCGCTGCGCGAACGTGGCCATGGTCGCTGCGTCCGAGCCGCTCATCGGTTCGGTGAGACCGAAGCAGCCAAGGGTCTTGCCCGCAGCCATCGGCGACAGGAAGTCGCGTTTTTGCGCTTCGCTGCCGTGGCGCAGAATGGGATCGCACGCGAGCGAGTTGTTGACCGACATGATCACGCCGACCGAGGCGCAGGCGCGGCTGACTTCTTCCATCGCGAGCGCGTAGCTGAGGCTGTCGAAGCCCGAGCCGCCGTACTCCGTGGGCACCGCGACGCCCATCAAGCCCAGGTCGCCGAGCCGTGTGACCAAGTCGCTCGGCCAAAGCTCCTCGTGGTCGAGTTGCTTCGCGCGTGGCTCTACCTCGCGGGTTGCGAAGTCGCGCGCAGTCTGTTGAAGCATGGCCTGTTCGTCAGTGAGCTCCAGTTCCACGTGCACCTCCGACTTAGGGGGTCCTAGCGTCTCACAGAATTGCTTCCGGACGAAGGCGGGCGTGGGGCAGACTTCGCAAGTAGTTAGAGGCGCGTGAGCACACGGATGGTGATGATGAGCGCATCCTTCGCGCCGAACAGCGCATCGGCGCTGTCGCCGCGCGCGACCAGCTGCTCGGTCTTCACTTGATAGCGCGCGCCGAGCGGGCCGAGCGTGGGCGGGGCCACGCTGCGATTGCTGATCTGCCAGATGCGCGCAGGCAGCTCGCGCGCGAGCTGCTCGAGCACAGCGTCGCGCGTAACCGCTTGTTCGTTCGGTGTGGGAAACGCCCAGCCGCGCACAGGCCAGCGCGGCGACGCCCAGCGCGCATCCAGATGCTGCTGTGTGACGTAGTAGTCGAAGGGCTCAGGGCAGGGCAGGTCGAGCAGCAGCGCGTCACCTGCTCGCATGCCTGAGTCGAGCAGCGCCACTGCTTCACGCCAGCGTTCTTTCTGCTGATCCGTGTGCCAGTCGTGGATGTTCTGCACGCTGAGCGCGACCCAGAGCAGCGCGATCACGTTGGCAGCCCTCCGCGGCAGCTGCATGAGCGCCGCCGCCGCTCCAAGCTGCAGCGCCGGCACCGCACCGATCAAGTATTTCGGGATCAGCATCGGCGCCACCAGCGCCGACAAGCACAGCGTCGCTGCCAGCGGTACGAGCAGCCACGCCACAACCAGCTGAGTGTGCAGCCGCAGTCGAGCGTCCTGTGTGAACAAGGCGCGCCCAAAGATCGTGAAGAGCGCGCAGATCACCAGCGCGAGCAACACACCGCCGCCGCTCCAGATCACGGGCAGCGCGACGAGCGCGAGCGCATTCGCTGGGCGGATCCAGCTGACCTGTGCGGTCGTGGCCGATGCGAGCTGCATGAACAAAGGCGCGCTGATCAGCAGCGCGCCGCCGAACGCGGTGAGGAGCGCACGACGCTCGGGTCCCCCGCGCAGGCAACGCGGCGCGAGCACGAGCACGTGCGCGAGCAGTGTCCAAAACGCAAACAGGTGTGCGTAGCTCGCGAGCCCGAGACACACGCCGTAGATCACGCTGAGACGCAGGCGCGGGCGCTCGAGCAAACACAAGAGCGCGAGCTGAGCCGCCAGCACCCAAAGCACCACGAGCATGTAGCCACGTGCCTCTTGCGCGTACTGCAGCAGGAACGCATTGCCAACATGGAACAGGCTCGCTGCGCGTGCTGTGCTTATGCCGAAGCTTATGCGCGCGACGCAGTACATCAGCGGCACGCTGGCTGCGAAGCACAACACGGAAGGCAAACGCAGCGCGAGCTCGGAGCTGCCAAACACGCGCAGCCACGCGCCGAGCAACATGTAGTAGAGTGCCATGTTGTGGTCGGCGAGCCACGCCGATGGACCACCGAGTGCGAAGCCGGCGCTCGCGGCTTCATCCACCCACAGGCTCTTGTCAGTCAGCAGGCAGCCGCCGAGCCCGAGCGCACACAGCGTGCAGAACAGCGGCCATGCCAGCTCCGAGGCAACGAGCGGCGCGTTGTCACGACCTTGGCGGCTCAGCGGCATCATCGGATAACGCGCGTGCGTTGAGGGTAACACAATCTTCCGTACGCGTGCCCGTGCCCGTCCCTTCTCCGGCTCTACGCGGTATACGGAGGATCGTGTACGGGCACGGGCACGGGCACGCGTACGGATCAGACGATCTGGCTTGCGCAATCCATCTTATCCTTTACATAGGAGCCTATGTCGCGCGCATACGACGCCCTGGTGTTGGATATCGATGGCACGCTGCTCGACGACAGCGAGCAGCTATCGCCGCGGACAGCGGCAGCGATCGCACGCATCCGCGAGCGTGGCGTGCAGGTCATGCTCGCGACCGGTCGCTCTCATCAAGGCGTGCGTCCGATCGCGTCGGCGCTCGCGCTGGACGTGCCGAGCATCGTGTTTAACGGCGCGGGTGTCTATGACCTGCGTGAAGATCGCTTGGTGCATTGCTTCACGTTGCCGGAGCACCTGGTGACCGGCTTGATCGAGTTCGCGCACGCGCGCAATCTCGTGGCGGTGGTCGCGCGTGCGGAAGGCCAGTACGTGCGCCGCGCCGCGCCCGACGAACAACCGCTGCTCACTGGCTTCGTGCACATCACGCAGCTGCCGGAGGCGGAGCTCCCGCGTGCGGAAGTGCTGCGCGTCACGGTGTTTTCGCTGCGCCATCGCGAGTCGATCGAGTTGTACCGTGATGTGGAGCAAGCGCTCGCGGGTTATCCCGCGTATTGCACGCACTTTGCGTTGTCGGCCTTGCCCAACTATCGGAGCAGCGACGCGCAAGTGGTCGACGTGCAGCCGCAGTGCGAGGGCAAAGCCGAAGCGCTCAAGGTGCTGTCTGAGCGCTTCGGGATCCCTGCGGCGCGCGTCGTCGCAGTCGGCGATGCCGGCAACGACGTGCTGATCCTGCGTGCCGCAGGTCTCGGTGTGGCGATGGGCAACGCACCACCCGAGGTGAAAACGGCCGCAAAGCGTGTGATCGGTAACAACAACACGTCTGCGCTCGCCGAGCTCATCGAGTCTGTGTTCGACTGAGCGGTCACGACGCACGCGCCACATGCGCTGGCGCAGCGGAGCTCCCCGCGGCTGCGCTCGGGCGCTTCAAGCCGAGCGCGATCAACCCGGAGAGCGTGGCCATGCTCGCTGCGTACAGCCACATGTTTTGGAATGCGTGCAAGGCAGAGCTCTGCGTGTTGGGCTCGCCCAGGATCGCGACCAGGATCGCGATGCCGATCGCACCGCCGACCTGACGTGCGGTTTGATTCACCGCCGAGCCGACGCCGAAGCGCTCGGGTGGCAAGCTGGAGACCGCTGCGGCCGAGAGCACAGGAAACGTCAGCCCGATGCCGAGACCCATCACCAGCGTACCGGGCAGCCACTCGGCCAAATACGCGGGCTCTGCGCCCACGCACAGCGCGAACCACAACAGCGCTGCGGCAAAGAACACCGAGCCCGGCAACAGCACTGCACGAAACCCGAAGCGTGCAGCTGCGCGCCCGGCGAAGCCCGAGACGACCGCGACGACCAGCGGACCCGGTGTGACTGCCAAACCAGCGCGCGTGATGGAGTAGTGCCAAACCTCAGTGAGGAACAGGATGTTGCCGAGCAACATGGCGAAGAAAGCCATGGCGTAAGCGAGCGTCGCGAGGTTGGCGACCCGGAACGTGGCCGCGCGGAACAGCGCGAGGTCGAGCACGGGCGCTGGGTGCTTGGCGGTGCGGTAGATAAACGCTGCCGCTAGGAGCGGCGAGAGCACGAGCGAGCCCCAAACCAGCGGGTGCGTGACGCCATGGCCCTGCCACTCGGAGATCGCGAGCGTGAGCGCGCCGAGCGCTGACGACAGCAGCACTGCGCCGAAGTAGTCGGGGCGCGCGCTGACTACGCCGCTCTGAGCGGCAGGCGTAGGCAGCACCTTGCGGCCCCAGAGATAAGCGAGCAGTCCGAACGGCAGGTTGACATAGAACGCCGAACGCCAGCCGGGCCCTGCCACGAGCACAGAGCCGAGTGAAGGTCCGGTGGCCACGGCGAGCGCGCCGACGCCACCCCACAATGCGACGATCTGGCTGCGCTTTTCGGGCTGAACCGCGGCGAGCAATAGGCCTACCGATGCGGGCAAGAGGAATGCCGCGCCGATGCCTTGCAACACACGGCCTGCGATGAGCAACGGCACGTTCGGTGCGGCGCCGCACAGCGCAGAGCCGACCGTGAACGTGGCGAGGCCAGCGAAGAACACGTTGCGCAGGCCGAGGCGGTCGCCCGTGCGGCCGCCGATCACAAGCAGAGAGCCAAACACGATAGAGTAAGCGGTGACCACCCACGAGAGCGCAGCGCGACTCGTCCCAGGAAACGCGTGCATCAGCGCCGGGAACGCGACGTTTACGATCGACAGGTCGAGCGAGACCAGAAAGGCGCCGAGCGAAGTGACCAGGAACACTGGCCAGAGCTTGGGTGGGGAAGGTTCTTTCATAGAACTCACTCTAAGTTAGTGCGTTCTTTCATGCAACTGACTATGCTGAGGAACATGGAGCGAAAGAGCTTCGAAGACATGGCGTGTTCGGTCGCCCAGTGCCTCGAGGTAGTCGGGGAGTGGTGGAGTATGTTGTTGATTCGAGACGCGTTTCTCGGGATTCGACGGTTCGACGCGCTGCAGGCCCGACTCGGCATCTCGCGCAACGTGCTCACCCAACGCCTGGCCAAGCTCGTCGACGAAGGTGTGTTGGAAAAACGGCCGTACCAGGACAACCCGGTCCGCTACGAGTACGTCCTGACCGACAAAGGCCGCGACTTATGGCCGGTTCTCACGAGCATGCGGCAATGGGGCGACAAGCACGCCGCGCCCAACGGCCCGCCGATGAAAGTCACGCACAAAGCATGCGGCCACGCTGGCCACTTCGAGCTGCATTGCTCAGCGTGCGGTGAGCTTGTCTCCCATCGCGACGTCTCCGCAGAGCCAGCGAGACGAAAAAGATAGACCAACGACCGTGAGCGTGACCTCTCTGCAGACGTTGACCCGACCGCAGACACGGCGCCGTCTTCGACAATGTCTTCGCAACGACTTAGCGTGCGCCGTCAGGAGGGGTTCGATCAACGCAGAGGCGGCGAAGGCAACGGGATGAACTCGACGTCATCGCCCGGCACCACCGGAAACTCGCGCGCCTGCCAAGCTGCTTTCGCAGCTTCGATCTTCTCGTGACTGCTGGAGACAAAGTTCCACTCGATGAACCGTTCACCGAGATGCGCGCCGCCGAGCAACATTAAACGAGAAGGCTCGAGCGCGCTGATCGTCACTGACGCACCAGGCCGCACCACCGCGAGCTGCCGCGGCTCGTACTCGCGCCCGTTCACGCTCACGCGCCCGTCCACCACATAGAATGCCCGCTCTTCGTGCTCGTCCGGAAGCTCGATGCTCGCCGCCGCTTCTAGCTGCGCGTCCAAATAGAATGTGGGTGATGCGACCGCCACGGCAGAGCGCTCGCCGTACGCGTTGCCCGCGATCAGACGCATGCGCACGCCCGGCCGCTCGATCAGCGGCAACGCGCTGACAGGATGATGGTAGAAAGCAGGGTCCCCGGACTCCGCGTCGGCAGGCAGCGCGACCCAAGCTTGAATGCCGTGGAGCTTCTGCCCGTTTATGCGGCGCTCTTCGGAGATGCGCTCGGAGTGAACGATCCCGCGACCAGCGACCATCCAGTTCACGTCACCCGGCCGGATGAACTGATCGGAGCCGAGGCTGTCGCGATGCAGCATTTCGCCTTCGAACAGGTACGTCACCGTGGCGAGCCCGATGTGCGGATGCGGCCGAACATCGATGCCGGTGCCTGGCACGAAGTCCACAGGCCCCATGTGATCGAAGAATATGAACGGCCCCACGAGCCTGCGCGCCGGCGAGGGCAAGGCTCGGCCGACTGTAAAACCACCGAGGTCACGCGGTCGCGCGAACACAACCGTCTCGACAACATCTTGCGGGTCTGAGGCGCTCATCTGGGGCAGCTTAGTTCGTGCAGGCTGTCCTGGCCATGCGCGCGCGTGTGGAGATCCTTTCCCGAGGCTTGTGGCATACTGCGCGCGTGCAGCCGCGCGATAACGATCCAGGCGCAGGGTCGCTCAGCGACGAAGCATTGGTGCGGCAAACACTGCCGCTCGCATCGCGCTTCGGTTGCAAGATCGTCGGCTTAGCGCTGCTGGTCACGCTGGCTTCTGGGCTCGGTTGGGGGCTGCAAGGCGGCCTGGTCGGGTTCGCCAGCAGCGTCGGCATGCTCGTGCTGCTGCAGTGGTTGCGCGCCAGGAGCTCGACCGTGCAGCAGGCGCGTGCGGCTGAGCGCGAGCTCGGCAGGCGTTTCGGTGCACTGCCGCTCGCACAGCAGCTGAGCGAAGCGCGCGCGCAGCTGGCCGCAAGCGCCGATCTCGAGGTGGTGGGATTGTTTCGAGGCCGAGTGCTGCCACACGGTGCGCTGCGCTCGATGCGCATGGAGATCGGCGCGCAGCCGAAGCTCGTGTTGTGCACCGCGCCTGCGCTGGCGGAGCTGCAGCGCGGTAGCGCGAGCAGCATGGCGATGATCCGGCGAGAGCTGCCGCTCACGGCGGCACAGGTCGAGCGCTCGCGTGCGCTCCTGCGCGACCTTGCGACGGAGACACTCGCGCCGCTCGCGAGCTTCGTCGTAGATGGCTTTGCCTGCGAGGCGAGTGTGTTGCAGCGCGATGCCGCAGAGCTGCACGCGAGCGCGAACCTCGCTGGCTTGCCGGACCAGCTGCGGCATCATCCGAGCGTGCGCCTGATCGAGCTGTTTCTAGACCTCGAGTCGGAGCTAGTAACGGATGGCCACCTCGGCTGAGGTTGAGTGCGTGGTCCAACGTCAGCGGCTACGGTCAGCTCGGAACCGAAAGGAACAGCAACATGAGTGACCTCGATGCCATCGTAATCGGAGCTGGCCAGTCCGGTCCCCCGCTCGCAGTACGTCTCGCCCAAGCAGGCCAGCGTGTTGCGCTGATCGAGAAATCCATGCTGGGCGGCACGTGCGTGAACAACGGCTGTATTCCGACCAAGACGCTGGTCGCGAGCGCCCGCGCCGCGTGGGTTGCGCGCAATGCAAGCGCTTGGGGCGTACAGATCGAAGGTGCGGTCAAAGTCGACATGCGCGCGGTGAAAGCCCGCAAAGACGCGATCGTCAACGAGTCGCGCACGAGCTTGCGTCAATGGGTCGATGGCACCCAAGGGGTCGAGCTGATCACGGGCGAAGCGCGCTTCAAGTCGGCGCACAGCGTCGAAGTGGCTGGTCGCGAGCTGAGGGCTGCGCGCTTCTTCATCGATTGCGGCGGCCGCCCGGTCGTGCCCGAGCTGCCTGGTCTGACGCGGGTCCCGTACTTGACCAACGAGTCCATGATGGAGCTCGATGTTCTGCCCGAGCACTTGATCATCATCGGTGGCAGCTACGTTGGACTCGAGTTCGCGCACATGTATCGGCGCTTCGGGAGTCGAGTCAGCGTGATCGAGCGCGGAAGCAAGCTGATCGCGCGCGAGGACGATGAAGTCAGCGAAGGTGTCGCAGCGCTCTTGCGCGACGAAGGTATCGAGCTGCATGTCAACGCCGAGGTGGGCGCAGTGAAAGGCGGAGCCGGCGCGATCGATGTCGAGCTCAAAGGCGGAACCAAGCTGCGTGGCTCGCACTTGCTCTTGGCGATCGGACGCGTGCCGAACACCGACAAGCTGAACCTGCAATCCGCCGGCGTGAAGCTGAATGCTCGAGGGTACATTGAAGTGGATTCGCAGCTGCGGAGCACGAGCGCGCCACATATCTGGGCGCTCGGCGACGTGAATGGCCGCGGGCAGTTCACGCACACCTCGTACAACGACTTCGAGATCGTCGCGGCCAACCTGCTCGACAACGAGCCGCGCGAGGTCGACGACCGCATCTTGATCTACGGCCTGTTCACCGATCCCCCGCTCGGCCGCGTCGGGCTGACCGAGCGCGAGCTGCGCGCGCGCGGGCGTCCGTACCTGCGCGGTGTTCGGCCGATGAGCCGGGTCGGGCGGGCACGCGAGCGCGGTGAGACGCGTGGCTTCATCAAGCTGCTCGCAGACCCTGAAACCAAGCAGTTTCTCGGCGCTGCGATCTTCGGCGTGGAAGGCGACGAGGTGGTGCACTGCATCGCGGACTTGATGTACGCGCGCGCACCGTACACCGTGCTCACGCACGCAGTGCATATTCACCCGACTGTCAGCGAGCTGCTGCCGACCGTGGCAGGCTCGCTGGAGTTGGTTGAGCCGTGACGCTCGCCCACTGACTACTGCACGCGCTGAAACGTGCGATCCCAGCGCACGCCGCTCTCCCCGGAAGACCAGTAGATCGTCAGCGCACGACCTTTGATCGCGGTCACCGGGATCATGCCGACAGCCGGGTTGCGGCTGTCGTTGCTGTGGTCTCGGTGATCACCCAACACGTAGATGTGCTTGTCGGGCACCCGCCCGCCCAGCTCATCGAGCGCGCGAAACGCCGTGCTGAAGCGAAAGGTCTTGTCTTCGATCTTCGACTCGTAGACGCGGCAACCGGGTTGGAGCGCGCCCGTTCCGGTCGTGCACTTGCCGAGCTGGTCGGTCTGGACGACTTTGCCGTTGCGGTACACGTCGCCGCCGCGCAGCTCGATCTCGTCGCCCGCCACACCGATGACACGTTTGATGATGTCCACGCCATCCGCCGGTGAGCGCAGGACGACGACATCGCCAGGCTCAGGGCTGCCCCAGTTCAGATCGGCGTGCTCGCGCAGCGGCAGAAACAGCCCGTAGCGAAACTTTTCGACGACTACGCGATCCCCGGAGAGCAGGGTGGGCTCCATGGACGGCCCCTCGATCTCGAACGGCTCGGCCAGGCACGTGCGGATGCACAGCGCCAACAGCACGGCGCTGGCGATGGTGCGCAGATGTTGAAGCAGAGACTCTTTTTCTGGTTCGGCTGGTTGGCTGGACGCGAGCGGGGCTGGCGCTTCGGATACGGGCTTTTCGGATGGCTTCATGGAGAACGCTCGCTGCGACGACAGAAGTAGCGATAGCGGACGCACCTTTCAAGCAATAGCCGCAAGTCTAGACATCTGACCTACGCACGCTGCTCCGGCGCTGCGCGCGCGATCCGGCTGCGTGTGCTACCCGCGCTGCCGCGGGACGGCTTCGTGCTGCGCGCGCACAACTCGAGGTCAGCGCGTTGTCCTGCAGCTGTGCGCGGCGGCGTTTCTCGAGCACGCTCGTCGTTACAGCAAACGCGTGCTGCGTAAGCGCTTGGAGCACCAAGCACTTGGCGTGATCACGAATCGCGTGCTCAAAGACCAAGCGCGTAGTCAAGGCGGCGTTGCGCGTTGTCAGGCTGATGTTAGGTCAGGCACACGAGACACTGTTAGCGCCGTTGCTTCGGCTGGTTCTGCGTGGGCTTCCGTCGCAGCAGTGGCGCGTGCTAGCGCAAAAACACTGAGCAATTCGCGCCTTTGAGTCATTGTGCCCCGAGGGCCGTAGCTGCTGGGAAGCCTTAGCGCCCGCCCTAACATGCTTGCTGACGCAACTGTCCTAACAACCGTGTCAGCGTCAGATGCAAGGCTTGCCGCGCGCAGCGGCTGTTTCGATCGTGACGGACGCGGCTACTGCTTATGGCGAAGCGGCAACACACAGTTTGTTTTCGCCAGAGGTGAAATCAGAGCACGCCCCACGCCAATCAGCTTGCGCTCGGGCAGCTCGTTCCACGCGGAGTCAAAGCGCCTCTGATCTCCTGAGGATTTCGACGATGAGTGCATAAACAAAGCAGATAGATGCCGAAGTCGATGTCTTTAATAGACACATCCGTACCGTTTCAAGCATCAGCGATGTTTGGACCCAAGCTCGCCGCGCGGCTGAATGAGGGACACGCGCAGTTTCGTAGATGCACAGCAATGCACGGTGAAAGCGCAGTCTGAATACATGCGAACCAAATTTGCGCTAGAGTGCCCCGCGAACGTTGGGGAGCTGGCCTGATGTTCGACCGCGTGATCTACCGAGTCCAACGGCAAGGTCCACGGCAAGAGGCTTTGAACAAGTGCGAGGTTGAATCGTGAGCAAGGACAAGTTTAGGTGGATTACGAAACGTAAGCGCAGCGCTCCGGACGCTCCTTACGAGACGCCGATTTGGCTTGGCGATAAGTCGAACGGCGAGTTCTTTCACTATCAGACTCCGCGCGAGCGCAAGATGCGTGAAGAGATCCTGCGCCGTTGCGATGACAACGCACGCAAGCTCGGCATGGATCGCCGCGAGTTCATCGCGAGCTCGATGGGCATGATGACGACGCTCTCCGTCTTCAACATGGCGTCGGGTTGCGGCGATGCGAACGGCAATCACACCGACGCGGGTTTGGCGAACTGGATGGCCGGCAATGGTGGCCAGGTCGTTCCCCAAGGCATGGAGGGCAGCGCTGGCGTCGCGTCGCCACGCGCAGGCTCATCGTCGATGGGCGTGATGGGCGGAGCGACCGCTTCCCCGATGAGTCCTACTGGAACCTCTTCGGGCGGAGCGCCCGGGTCGAGCGCCGGTTCGCCTGGCTCGATGGCCAGCGGCGGCTCCGGCGGCATGCCGGGAATGTCCGGTTCCGCGGGCAGCGGCGCAGGCGGTCGCATGGCGGACGGCGGCTACGTCGTGCCGAACTCCGCATGCATGGACGCGTCACTCGCGGACCGCTTGCTCAAGCAAGACTACTTCATCATGGACGTGCAGACCCACCACGCAGAGGGTCCCACGCTCGTCTTCAACTGCATCAACGGCGACTGCTCCAAGGTGGCGTACCTGAAGGCCGTCTTTGGCGAGAGCGAGACGACGGTTGCGGTGTTGTCTGGTCTGCCGGGCGAGAGCGCGACCTCAGGCGTCGTAAATGGTGACATCCAGGGAACGTTCGGCGTCTCCAACCAGACGCTCTGGACGACCCGCGATCAGGTCAACATGGCGGCCGCGACGCAGCGCATGATCGCGCACTGTCAGGTCACGCCGAACGCATCGCCCATGGAAAACGGCGCGATGATGGAAAAGATCTACGCCGAGCACGGAACCAAGGGCTGGAAGTCGTATCCGCCCGCGGAAGGCGGCTGGTACCTCACGGATCAGAACGCGCTCGCTTTCATCGAGAAGGCGCGCGAGCTGAAAGAACCGCTGATCTGCGCCCACAAGGGCTTCCCGTTCCCAGGCTGGAGCTTGGAGCACGCTGACCCGGGTCCGGACGTCGGCAAGGTCGCGCTCATGTACCCCGACGTGAACTTCGTCATCTACCACTCGGCGTGTGCGTTCGACGTGGCGGCGGAAGGCACCGGCGTCTGGAATCCAGGCGATCCCGTCGACAACCTGAACGGCGGCACGAGTCGCTTGGCGAAGGTCGTCCACGACAACATGCTCACGGGCAAGAACGTCTATGCCGAGATGGGCTCGGTCTGGAACTTGATGATGAACGACCCGATGCTCTCGCAGCACTACATCGGCAAGATGCTGAAGTACGTCGGCACCGATCGCTTGGTGTGGGGCACGGAGTCGATCTGGTTGGGCGCGCCTCAGCCGCAGATCGCTGCGTTCAAGATGTTCAAGATCTCCGATCAGATCCGCGACATGCACGGTTATCCGGACTTCACCGACGACATGAAGCGCGGTGTGTTCGGCCTGACCAGCGCGCGTCTGTACGGCATCAAGGCGGGCGATTGCTACACGTCTTTCCAGACGGACGGCATCGCGCGCTACCGCAAGCAAATGGACGAGGAAGAGGGCGTCAACCGCTGGGTCGCGCGTCGTCCGTTGATGACGAAGTACAAGGAGTTCTTGAATCACGGCAAGTGGCGCAAGGCCTCGGGCGCGCCGGACGCCTGATCAAGAATCCCTTGTTTCAGTGAGCACGACGGTCTGAAGTTATACATATGGTGCCCAGTAGCTCGACCGTCGCAGACTCACTTCATCGTTCCGTAGCTTCGCCTGTTCACAGAGCAGGCGGAGCCACGCCAGCGGTTTGTGCCGCTTTGCTCGCCGCGTGCATGGCGTGTTCTAGCAACGCTGGGCCGGCGACAGCCGCGGGCGCGATGACGGTTGCCGGTGCGGTCGCTGCGAGCAGCGCGGGCGCGGGTACTGGCGCTGCAGCTGGTGGCGGCGGAGACGTTGCCGCTGTCGGCGGCGCAGCGGGTGCAGCAGGCGGCGCGGCCTCAGGCAAGCTGAGCTTCGCGAACGATATTTTTCCGAAGGTGATTCGGAGCAAGTGCGGCGCTTGCCACAACGACGCTCCCAGCTTCGGCGGCTTGGCGTTCTTTCCGGGCGGCCCCGAGACAGCGTACGCGAACCTCGTTGGCGTGCGCTCGGGCGACAAGCCGAACTACTTGTGCTCGGCCAGTCCACTCAAGCGCGTGGAGCCTGGCGACCCTGACAACAGCTTGATGTACCGCAAGATCACCAATCCTTCCTGCGGCGGCAAGATGCCGCCCCCCGCGTTCGGCACCACCACGCCGGAGCAGCAGGAGCTGGTGCGGCAGTGGATCGCTGACGGCGCGCTTCCATAAGCAGACTGAGAGAAATAGGTCGCGCTGCGTGTGCGGGAGCGCTAAGCAGTGGCGATGCCTGTGTCGCCAGAGCTGCTTCCGATCGTGCGTGCCCAGCTGAAGGAAGGCGAAGGCGTCGGTTGGGCGATGTCCGCGGAGCCCGCGGCTTTCGCGCTCGGGAAGAAGCCGCGCACCGGCGTCTGGGATGCCGTGGCCATCTTGGGCGGCGGCTACGCGGCGGTGGGCTCGACCGTGGCGACGTTTCGCAGCGGGCAGCCGTTATGGATGCTGTTGCCGCTAACGTTGGTAGTGCTTGGGGTGCTCACGTATTTCGCTGTGGAGCGCATCAAGGCGCGCGAGCGCAAGCGCGTGGAGTGCACCGTGTACGCGCTCACCACGCGGCGCGCGCTGCTCATTCACACGTTTCCCAAGCTCACCGTGCAGGCGCTGCCGATCGAAGCGATCACCGACGTCGTGCTCGACAATGTGCGCGAGGTTTTCGGGGATCTGACGCTCACCACCAGCGCCGCATCGACAGGGTTGGTGTTTCGCGGGGTGTTCGAGCCGGAGCAAGCTCGCAAAGACATGCAGAAACTACTGCGTGATCCGAGCGGAGCAGAGCAGCAGATCGCCGCATCCGAGCGCTACATGATGGCGATGCGCCAGTTCGGTCAGGGCACTAGAAGCGGCCGCTGAGCTGAGCTTCTGCCGCGCCCGGGTTGCGGGCGCGTGCGTGGTGGGTGTTTAGTCTACGCTGAGCTCGCCGACCGGTGGCGCTGGGCGACTTGCTGTTCGTGCAGCTCGGAGCGGCGCGTGGCTGAATGCGATGCTGAGCCAGACCCCCACGCTGAAGTAGAGGGTCATCCAAGCGACTTCATCTGTCCATTCGGCCCATTCGTAGGTCACGATCCAGCGTGTGGCTGCATCGCGTAGCCCGTCGGCCAAGGCCAGGTACTGCTTTCCGGCCTGTTGGTCCGCGGACCAGCGCACGTAGTAGTGGGGGATGTCCACCGTGCACATGAAGTAGATGAACGCGAGCACGATCGGGCTGGTGCGTCTAAAGAACTGCCGCAGTTGCTCGTCCACCTGCGGGTACAGCTTGATGTAACACAAGCCGATCAATGCGCCGCCGAGCGTCCATGTCGACTGCTCGATCACGTTGCCTAGGAAGTTGGTGGACGCCACCGCGTACCACGAGGCGATCTCTGCCCAAACGATCATCGGGAAGAGCGCGCGGCCGACGCCGCGTACCGCTCGATCACCTACCGCTTCCCCGCTCTTTTGAATGAACAGACTCCACTGCATCGCAAAGCACAGCTCAGCGATCGTCGCCACCGTGCGACCGACGAACACGCTCGACAGTGGTGAGTCGAATAGACAGATGCGTTGTACGTCTGCGCGCGGTAGAAACGAACGAAACGCACAGACCAATACATACACGAGTGCCAGCAGCAGCTGTGTGCGGCGGGCGGAGTAGATCGCCGGCTCGTTTTGTAGACTGGGTCGCATGCGTTGCAACGAGCGTGCGGCGATGCACCACACTGCGATGTTGATCAACGACACCGCGGATAGCGCTGCCCACCAAAGCCGAATGTCAAAGCTCATGCGTTATGCCGTGTCGCGATATCACAGCTCGCGGGTGTTAGTTCCGATGGAGGGTCGCGAGCGACGCGACGTGCGACAGGTTATGTCGCTCAGGCTGGATCGCTTCTGTGGAGCAGTTCGGTGACGAGTACGAGACCGACCGCTGATCACCGAAAGGGGTCATGGTGATGGGGCACAAAAGTCCCATGGGGCGCCGCAGTGCGCCGCGCAGTTGTTGCAAAAGGCGCCGCGTAGCGTCCTGCGACACATGTTTTCCGGCTCGTTCTGCGATCAAGCGGCGCTGACAGCTGGCACACACTGTGCAAATAGTGTGTGCACACACGGAGTCAGCGGGTACGGCGTTGGAAGCGTAAGCTCCAGCGCTTGGTTGATCTTTAGTGACCGCCTGCTCGGGGGAAGGAGCTCCAGCTTGACCAGCGACGTTGCAGAGGGAATCGCGCTGTCGGCCGCTGGGTCTATCCCAGCTCCAACATCGCGCACATCCGAGATCTTGCGCAAGCTCGCGCAGCGAGAGGTCGCGCCGCCTACAGCGGCATTCGCGGCTTCTGCGCTCGCGTTGCTTGCAGCTGGTGGCGACTGGATAACCGGCGCTGACGCCGCGTTCACGTTGTTTTACGTCTTGCCGCTGGCACTCGCAGTTTGGTTTGTGAATTTGCGCTGGGGCATGGCCCTCGCGCTGTTCTCAGTGCTGGCTGGCACGCTGTGCGATGTGTACGGCGTGTCCGCTCTGTCGCGGCCCACTTGGTACTTCATCTTGTGGAACAACATTGTGGAGGCCGCCATGTACAGCACGTTCGCTCTGCTGTTGTCGGCTGTGCGCGAGCGCGTCGACCGCGAGGTCAAGCAGCGCGCGCAAGTGGTCGACAAGCTGCGTGTCTCTGAGCGACTCTCGAGCACGGGTAAGCTCGCAGCGGGTGTCGCGGAGGAGATCAGCGTGCCGCTCGCTCGCATCTGTGAGCAAGCGGAGCGTCGGGGCAGCATTCATCTGGCGCAGGATATCCAGGCGCAGGCCGAACGTATTCGCACGGTCGTCGATCAGCTGCTGAACTTCTCGAAGCGTGCGAACAGCGGTGTGCAGCGCGCTGACCTCAAGAGCTTGGTCGATGAGACGCTCTGCATCCTGCAGCCGATGGCGGAGAAGGGTGGCGTAGAGATCTTACAGAGCGGCGGCTCGGTGGAAGCGCAGTTCAACAGCGCGGAGATCCAACAGGTCGTTACGAACCTTGTAACCAACGCGATTCAAGCCATGCCTGAAGGTGGTAAGCTGGAGGTCATGACCGACGCGACGCTCGCGAACGTGCCAGGTCGTCCACGCGGTGAGCCGGAGCCATTTGCACGCATCACGGTGCGCGATCACGGCGTCGGTATTTCGCCGGATGCGCTGCCTTGCATCTTCGACCCGTTCATCGCACACGAGGGCATCGCTGATGGCGCGCGACTCGGTTTATCGGTCTCGTATCAGATCGTCGAAGAGCACGGTGGCTGGATCACTGTGGACACGCGGCTCGGGGAAGGCACCAGCTTCCACGTTCATCTTCCAGTTTAAATAAACCAGCGAGGCGTGGGCCGACAGCTTTCGACCCACGCCTCGCTGGTCAGACCGTCTGAACATCAACGATTGAAGTCCTTACGTGCGGCGCCCTTGAGCTTGTCGCCTTCGCCGTCCGCTTCGAGCGAGGGGTTCCCGACCGCGCGGCCGACGCCCGCCTTTACGGCGCCGCCAGCTTGCTCGAGCGTGCCCTTGGCGCGTTCGACGCCCTTCGCTGCTTCCTGACGCGCTTCGCCTTTCAGCTCCTGCGCGCGGCCCTCAGCTTCAAGCTGCTCGTTGTCGAGGACTTTACCAGCGACCTTCTTGATCTTGCCGCTGACTTCTTCCGCCACACCCTTGGCACGTTGACCTGATGCACTCATAAATGCCTCTCTTTTTCGCTGTGTCGCGACCGCTGGCCGCTGACATCGTATGCAGCGACTCTTTGCAACGCGCGTGCCGTGGCGCGCACGTGTTCACGGCAGGTTAGGAGGCGTATGAGCGGCCAGCGTGGCGCCGGGGCTGTCGCATGGGTCGGGATTGCAGATTGTGCGCGCTTCGTGCAGTGGAGGCTTGCCGGGCGCGCTCCTTGGGCTGGCGGAGAAGCGCGTCCGCCGCCGACAGCTGCGCACACCGCAGGTTGTGTTCGCCCGCTGCGCGAGGCCATGGTCGCGCGCGCACGTCACTGGAGTCAGTCGCGGCGCGTGGGTGCCTTCCCCGCGACCGACCGGCGTGGATACAGGATTGGCATGAACTGTTAGATGCGCCGCTCAGCTCTCGAATCGGACTCTAACTGTCTTATTCGAGGCTGTGGCCAACGCTGCTCACGTCGCATAACACGAGCGAAAATCCGCGCATCGGAAGCTGATAGTTGGTGGTAGGTTGCGGCGCATCGCGCTAACAGAGCGAGCCCATCGCCCAGTGAGATCACGCGGCGGGCGCTCGTATTCTAAGGCAGAGCAGTGCGGTACGGAGGGCGTGCATGCGCACATGTCGAGATAACGTTGTCGCGAGTCTATTACTGATGGCCTGCATGGCTTGCGGCTCACAGCCCACGACGCCGGGCGGCAGAGCCGGCGGGGTACGTCCGCAGATGCAGCAAACCACGGCTCCTGCCCCAGGCGTTCCCGGAATCGCGGGCGCGGGCGCACCGATGGCGAACATGCCCTTTGTCATCGAGGCCTCCAAGCCGGTCCTGCAGGGCACCGGGGGTGTTGGCCTTAAAGATGGCCAGTGTGCCGGTCAAATGTTGGTGACCAATCGCATCGTGCCGACGGTGTGGTTGGTGCTCGACGGCTCGGGCAGCATGGTCGAGCTGCTCGGCGAAACCTCGCGTTGGAACGCGCTGCGATCTGCGCTGATGGATCCGGCGGATGGCGTAGTCAAGTCGCTCGAAGCGGATGTCTCTTTCGGCATGGTGCTGTACGACGGCGCGACGCCTGGCGACATCCAACAACCGTTGCCGGACGGCGGCATCGCGATGTTCAGCGCGCCGCCTGCGACCACGTGCCCGCGGCTCGTGACTGTCGAGCCTGCGACGAACAACTTCACGATGCTGGACTCGATGTACGGCGCGACGCCGCTCGGTGGCTCGACGCCTACCGACAAGGCGCTCGAGGCGGTCGTGAGCCACTTGCCTGATCAGACGGGACAAGTGCTCGACGGGCGCATCAATCCCATCATCGTCGTGCTCGCGACCGATGGTGCGCCCAACAATCTGTGCACCACCGACTTCACCATGCTCGACGTGGCGCCCAACGTGATCAACGTTGTGGGCTCGCTCGCCAGCAACAACGTCAAGACCTACGTCATCTCGTTGGCGGGTGGAGACATGCTGCTCACCCAACACCTGGAGCAGGTCGCTGCCGCTGGCATGACCGGTATGCCGCCGTTCCTTCCGACCAACAAGCTCGAGCTCGTGCAGGTCTTCAAAGACATCATCGGCCCAGCCGCCGCGTGCGATGTCGCTCTGAGCGGCAGCGTAAAGGTCGGCAACGAATGCATGGGCACGATCAAGATCAACGGCACGCCGCTGATCTGCAACGACGCGAACGGCTGGATGCTGAAGGACAAGTCCACCATCACCATCACTGGGACTGCGTGCGATGACTATCGCAACAACGTGAGCGCGGTGCTGGAGGCGGATTTCCCCTGCGAAGCTATCGACTTGAACTGATGATCTAACAACTGGGACTGTCTGCTTAGCGCCCGCCCGTGGTCTTCGCGATCACGCGTGCGGGCGTTTGCACATGCGCAAACGGCGCCATGTGCTAGCTCTCCGGGAGGTGCGCGCAGTACCCCAGACTCGGGGTCCGACTGCACACGCGTCGTGAGGCAGCACCTCAGGAAACCGCATGCAGAGGTATTCGAGCGCATTCGTTGGGCTGCTCGCGTGGGCAGCGCTGTCCGGCTCCGCACAGGCGCATATCAAGCTGATCAAGCCTGACGCGTGGCTCAATGAAGACGGCTCTGGCGGCCCGCAAAAGGGCGGCCCCTGCGGACCTGGAGGCTTCGACGATGTGCAGCCGATGCCGCTGAGCATGAAGGTCACGACGGTGACTGCGGGCGACATGCTCATGGTCCAGTTCGACGAGACCGTTCATCACCCGGGTTGGTTTCGGATCGCGCTCGCCGAAGATCCCAAAGACTTCGAAGAGATCGTTTTTCCCAACCCGGACAACTGCAACTACGACATGTCGAAGGTTCCGACAGAGCCGCATGGCAACGTGTTGAAGGACGGCTTCGGCATGGACACCAACATCGGTGGCGAGAACCGTCAGTTCATGGAGATGGTGAAGCTCCCGGACGCGCCTTGCGAGAAGTGCACGCTGCAGGTGATCCAGGTGATGGCGGATGCGCTGCATGCTCCGCCCGGCTGCGTGTATTACCACTGTGCCGAGCTGAAGATTCTTCCCAAGGGAGGACCTGGTGCAGCAGCTGGGAGCGGCGGAAGTGCTGCCGCTGGCAGCGGCGGTGCTGCGAGCGCGGCTGGTAAGGGTGGTGCGGTTGCCGCTGGTAGCGGCAGCGCGGGGATGGTGGCCGCTGGAGCGGGTGGCGTGCATGGGCATGCTGGCTCGGGTGGCGCGATAGCCGTCGCGGGCAGCAGCGCGCAGGCCGGTCGGCCCGCCACGCCGACTACGCCCAGCACTCCGAGCTCTGGCATGGCGGGCACAGGCGCGCAGGTCGGCGCAGAGCCCTCCAACGCCGGTGGCTGCAGCGTTTCGCGCGTTGGGTCATCCGCATCGGTCGGCGTGCTGTGGCTCGGGCTCTCAGTGCTGACACTGGCTCGTCGCAGGCGGCTCTGATCCGTACGCGTGCCCGTGCACCATACCCGTACTGACGCGCTGGCAAATGCCGGCCGCCCCGCAAATGGTCGGGCAACGGCCGGATCGTGTACGGGCACGGGCACGGGCACGTGAAGATTTGGCTTGTCTTGCTTCTGTGGGGGTAGGCGGCGTAATACGTTTGCATGCTGGGGCCCACGCTCGAAACCGCTCGCTTGATCTTGCGCCCTCCGTCTGCCGACGACTTTCCGGCGTACGCCGAGTTCATGGCGGACGAGGAGAGCGCGCGCTTCCTCGGCGGAGCGCAGCTGCGCTCCATGGCTTGGCGCGGGCTTGCGACCATCGTTGGAGCGTGGACGCTCAATGGCTTTTCGATGTTTTCGATCGTCGAGAAGGATACTGGGCGCTGGGTAGGCCGCGGCGGGCCTTGGCAGCCCGAGGGTTGGCCCGGGCATGAGGTGGGCTGGGGCATCGTTCGCAGCGCGCAGCGCCTTGGCTATGCGAAAGAAGCTGCGGCGTGCGCGATGGACTGGGCGTTCGACGCGCTCGGTTGGACCGAGCTGTTGCACTGCATCGATCCGAGCAATCAAGCTTCGATCAAGACTGCGCTGAGCCTCGGCTCGGGGCTGCTGTCGCAGGGCGTGAAGGCGCCGCCGCCGTTCGACACGGTCTGGGACCTGTATGGCCAAACGCGCGAGCAGTGGCGCGCTCGGCCGCGTTAGCACTCGTGCTGGGGGCAGGAGTGCTAAAGGCCTGCGGCAGCTTCGACGCGACGTGCATAGCCGACGAGCTGCGGTGCAACAGCTTCGAGCAAGCTCGCTGAGCCGGCTTCGAGCATGGCGCATTGACCGTAGAGCGCTGCGTCGGCGAGGGTGGGGCGATCACCGAACAGAAAGCGCTGCGCCGCGAGTGTTTGCAGCGTGGGTGCCAAGAGCACGCGCGCTTTTTCGATCAACGCGCCTTGGTCGCGTTCCCAGGCGTCGACGCAGCCCGCGCCGAACTTGCGCTCTTTGATCAGCACGTACAAGCCGCGGGCAAAAGGTGTGGGCCAGGCATCGCGCACGGCCGGTGACGCAATACGAAACAGAACGTCTTCGAGCGCGCCATCCGTGAAGTCGGAGTACGCCCAGATCGGCCCTTGAAAGGGAGCGGGCACGAGCTTCTGGCCCACGTTGCCCTGCAGGATGTGCTCGCAGATGTTACGCGACTCGGTGATCGCGCGACCTTCGTCTGTGACCAACACGGGCACGTATACGTAGCCTTGGCTGACCCGCGCGAGCTCGTGGCGGTCGACGTAGTCTACATCGATCAGCTCATACTTCAGCCCGGCCAAGTCCAACAGCATCTGCACTTTACGTGCATAGGGGCTATACGGGAAACGGTAGAGTTTCATAGTCACGGGCATACACCTGGTGGGGTGCGTGGACCAACGAATCCTTTTGCCAAAGGTATGAGTAAAGCTCATACCTGGGGCATGGCGTCTCGAACACCGCTGCCGCCCCTGACTGCGCTTCGCACCTTCGAGGCTGCGGCGCGGCACCTCAATTTCACGCGCGCGGCGCATGAGCTGTGCGTCACGCAGACCGCGGTCAGCCATCAGGTGCGCCAGCTCGAAGCGCATCTCGGGGCGGCGCTGTTCGCGCGTGACGGTCGCGGGCTGCGCTTGACTGAAGAGGGCGCGAGCTGGGCGCGCGAGCTACACGAGGTGTTTGCACGCCTGTACGAAGCGAACAAGAGGCTGCGTGAGCCAGCACGCAACCTGCAGCCGGCTGTGACCGTGAGCGTGCTGCCGTCGTTTGCTGCGCGCTGGCTCGTGCCGCGGCTCGGTAGCTTCTTCGCGGAGCATCCCGGGATCGATGTGCGCATCTCGCCGAGCGAGCGATTGGTCGATCTCGCCGAAGAGCCGATCGATCTCGGCATTCGCTTCGGCACGGGTCGCTACCCCGGGCTCGTCGTGCGCAAGCTCGCGGACGACGCGCTCGTGCTGGTGTGCGCGCCGGCGCTGCTCAAGCGCAAGAAGCTCGAGTCACTTGCGGACCTGCGCCGCCATACGCTGCTGCACGACGACGAGCCGGACGCTTGGCAACGTTACGTGCAGCACAACGGAGCGGCTGCGCTGGACAGCACGCGTGGGCCGGTGTTTTTGGACTCCAGCATGCTTGTCGCTGCCGCGGTGGACGGGCAAGGCGTGGCGCTCGTCCGGCGTTCGCTGGCGTTCGACGAGCTGGCTGGCGGACGACTCGTGATGCCGTTTCCGAAGCTCTCCGCGCTCCCGCTGCCGCGTGCCTACTACGTAGCCGGGTCCCGCGAGCGCTTGGCGCGGCCGCCTGTCGCAGCGTTTCGTACGTGGCTCCTGGGGCAGGCCGCAAGCCTCCAAGCCCCTGACTCTCGCCGAAGTGCACGCGGCGGGTAACCCAGCAACGCGTAGCGCACTGGGACGCGCCTAACGATGCGCGCGCACGAGGCGTGAGATCAGACACGAGGCACGTGGTAAAGGCGCGTGCATTACGTGGTAAAGGCGCGTGCATTGCGTGGCTAAAGGCGCGTGTTCACGTGGCGCGCCGGTGCGCGCGAACGCGGGACGGCTTCTTGGTGAGCCGTCCGCGTTCGCGATGAATGGCAGCTTCCCCAAGCTGCAGAGCTCGCCCGTTCGTGTTGTGCGAACCCGAATGTTCGTCGTCGGGGGCCCGCTGCACCGTTAGTCTTTGTGCTGGCGATCCTGCTGACGACTCTAGGAGTATGTTGCAGCTGATGGCGGCGCGCAAGCGTGCCTGTAGGTGGCTGGCCCCGTCGGCCCGGCAACCCGTCGCAACTTCGGGGGAATCCGTCAGCGACACACGAAGTTGTCGCACGCGACGTACGCGCAGTCCTCGACGGACAGCAGCCAGCAATCCACGAGCGTAAAGCACAGCTGGTTCATGCAGGCTTCGCTGGGTGCGCCACCGGCGGCGCCGCCTTGCCCTGCGCTAGAAGACCCGCCTGCAGCGCCGCGCCCGCCGCTGCCAGCTGCGGCGCCGGAGCTCCCCCCGCGTCCGCCTGCCCCCGCTGCCCCAGCGCCAGCGACGCTCGGTCCAGCGTCGAGGTCTGCTGCTGCTTCCCCCGCATCTGCAGTGGTCGATTTGCCGCCATCAGCTGCAGTCGTCGTCGCGGCCGCGGTCATGGTCATCGTGCGCGAGCCGGCGCTGGAGCCAGCTGCTTGGCTGGTCGTCGTGCTGTTGCCAGCTGGTTGTGCGCTCGCTCCACTCGTGCGCTTGCCGGTGCCAGTGCCGACGATCGGCGGAGGCGAGCTCGCTCTCCGCTCTTCCTGTGCGTCGATGCACGCGCTCGCGGCAGCGAGCAGCAGACATAGACTTTGGTAGCTCAGGAACCGGTTTCTGCTCGGCATGACACCTCTTAAACCGGAGGAACTGTGTCACATCCAAGTTATTAAGCTGGCCGGACCAGACAGAAACTTTCCAAGAAAAGCTGCTTACTGCAGTGCGTTCTCGATACGCTCGAGCTCGACACCCAATGTCCGTCTCGCGATCTCGTCGAGGACCTCGCGTGGTCCCACGATGTGCACCGTGCGTTGCAAGTGCGTGAGCGCTTGACCGGGCACGAGCGCAGCGGCTTTCGACGACGTCTCGATCTCGAAGAACGGACCGAGCGGCGTCTTGCCGGGCTCAGGCGGCCCGTCGTTGTAGCTGTTGACCACGTCCCCTGCGTACGGCTGCTCCTGCTTGATCCAGAGTGAGTTGACGTAGTCGGTCGCGTTCGGGTCGAGGTTGTACTGAACCAACGTCAGCACGCGATCCTGCGCGTCGTACGCGCCGACGATCGGCTTCGCACGTGGCCCCGGGATGCCGATCTTGCCGCGCTCCTGACCGTCGCCGCGATAGAACAATGCGCTGTCGTCGATGCGCAGGCGGCTCGATGGCACTTTGCCGAAATACGCATCGCTCACGATCGGCCCGAGCTCTTTTTCCGGTCCGGGGTGATACGGCAACACCACTGTCGTGCGCGGGGAGGGCTTGAACATGCCCAGCGTCCAGACTGACAAGAGGCCCGTGTCCTTGCGCCACGGAGCATCGCCCTGGTTGCGAATGATGTTTTCGGATTCGTAGCCGACGATGCCGGCGCTTTCCGGGACGGCGATGCCGAACGCTTGCGCGATCGCACCGCGCTCGAGCACGCGCACCGTGCGCTCAGCTTTGAGCGTAAAGCTTGTGCCGCTGTAGTTGGTCAGCTGCATCGAGCGAAACAAGCTGACTGCTTGTGCGCTCTGGGTAGAGACGTACCAAGGGCCCCAGTCGATCGCTTCGGGTGTTTGCCAGTGCGCCAAGTCGAACGGCGCACCGGGCGCGAAGAACAAGCCGAATTGACCCGCCTCGGGCCCGAGCCAGAAGCGGTCCTCGCCACCGAACACATTGATGTGCTCGGCGCGCTGGCCTTTCTCGATGTTCTCGCGATGGATGAAGCCGAAGCTCGCGCCGTGATCGCCCGCGGCGGTGCTGGTCATCACGCGGCCTTGGTATTGCGGTGCCACGATCACACGCGCTGTGCGCGCGCGATCGCTCAAGATCACCAGATCGCTGTGCTTGCGCAAGAAGGCCAGGTCGTCCGCGAACGTGACGCTAGGCGCACGCCGTGGCTCGATGGCGCGCGCGTCAAGTGCGTGCTCGGCCGCTGGCGCGCTGCTCGTCGCGCAGGCGCTGACGACCATGCTGAGCCAAAGCGTTTGAAGGCGTTTTTGCATGTCGATTCCGTTCTGCCGATGATAGTCGCGCTCTGTGCGTGAATGGCAAGAGCATCGCGCACTCAGGCGTGCATCAGTGAGTTGCCGGCGTGAGCGTGAACTCGCCGAACCACATATCCGGGGCAGATGGGTTGTGCTTCGAGATCACCGAGCGGCCGAAAGCCACTTCACTGACGTGCTCCTGCGTGAAGTTTGAGATCGGCGCGACCTTCGGGCTTTGGGCGTCCTCCGCGCGCAGAACCACCTGGGCGACATCTGACTTTTGATCTGTCACGTACATGGAGCGGATCGCCGCCAATGGCTGCGTCTCGCCGAGCGCTGTGTTCTGCTGGTAGTGCAGGGCGAGCCGGTCGCGCGTGATCTCCAGCAGCTTCATGCTGCCGTGTGAGCCGTCCTCGTAGTTGAGCTTGAACGTGAGCTCACTCGGCACGAACTCGACGCTCTTGATGTTCACGAACGGCCGCGCAGCGTCGGTGATCGGCCCGACCAAAAACGATGTGCCGTAGGTGCTGGAGGGCAGCGAATCTGCGGGAATCGGCTTGGCGCGCCAGTAACCGTCAGGCGGATACAGCACGAGAAACTCGTGCCGGCCAGCGCTTGGCTCGGTCGCGTCTTTCTTGTGCAGTTGAAGCAGATGCAGCTGTGTCGTCACCTTACCGTCGATCGAAACCGGAACCTCGTTCGGCCGCCAGAACGTGGCGTAAGTATTGCCGACCAACACCCATTCGGCGTTCTCCCAGAGCACGAGCTTCTTCGGCTCGAAGTGATAGACGGGGTTTTCGTCTTGGCTGAAGTGACAGTCAGTGAAATCTGCAGACGAATCGTCGACAGTCAGCTGCTTGATGTAGCTCGGCTGACGAGCTTCGATGCGCATGCCTGTGAGCGCGCGCCCGGAGATCTTGACGTAGACGTTGTCCTCTTCCGCACAACGCGTGAGGCGCGAGGCGTTTGTGACGAGCGCGCTTGCAGGCGCTGCGGATGTTGTGGCAGCGGTGGTGCCCGCGCCTTGCGAGCCCGCACACGCGCAACCGAGCAGCAAACAGCCTAATCCAAGCGCTCTCCAGCCGTATCGCATAACACTCCCCTACCACTGCGCGATGAGCTCGCTGAATGGTCGCGCGAGCAAGATACCATCGGCTGTGTAATCCGAATGTTCTTGGTCGTCCACCACCACCTTTTCTGGGCGCGTGCGCGATGGCCACGACACGTACACAGGAATGTTTGGAAGCAAGCCGCTGGCGAGCTCGACGTGCAGACCTGCGTCGTCCTGGCGCGCTGACATGCTGAGCTTGCCGTAGGTCGTTCGCAGCTCGGACACACGCAGCCCGCCGTCTTTCACCCACGACGGCTGCACGCCCGGCAACAAGCTCAGGTGGTCGTCCGCTTCGTGCATGAGCATGCCGATGATCGCGCGCACGTATTCGCCGCCGATCCAGGTATGCGGCATGTCGCCGAGATAACCAGGGTGGCGCAAGCGCGAGTGGATCACCTCGGCGTAGACTTGCCACGCGAGCGGACGTCGATGCGGCAGCATGTGGTCGAGCATTTCGCCCGCTATTTGCGGCTGATTCAGGTGCACGTACGTGAGCACGTTGCGCAGCTCATAAGGCGTGTAAGCCCAGCGTCCGCCGGGCTCTTCGCGTTGCCGCACACCTTGCAGATACACCTCGAACGAATGCGTGAGCACATCGCGCGGCATCAGATCGAGCTGACCACACGGGTCGACGCCGATCGATGTGCTGGTTGGATCGAAGCCACCGAGGTCCGCCGAATCGGGGAACAGCGACGAGTTCTTCCATTCCATCGTGGCTTGCACAGACGCCGAGACCGACTCGCGCAGCACCGCGTATTGCTGCCGTGCCCAGGTCTCCATCTCGGCATTGCCGAGCGCGCCCGCGAGCCACGCGCCGTCGTGCCAGCCCTTGAGCGCATAGAAGTCGTCCCAATAGCTGTGTGTCGGCACCGAGTAGCCTTCGTGGCTGATCGACGGCGCGATCAATCCGCGAAAGCGCTCAGGCGCTTCGTGATCGGCGTAGTAGCCGGGCACCAACGTGCGTTGTCGCAGCTCTTGCAAGAACTGCAGCGCGAGCTTTACCTTCGGCAGATACTCTTTGACAGTCGCCACGCCACCGTCGAGCCGGGCCATGTCCGCGACAAAGCCGACGAACTGTCCCTGACTGTCATGCTCTAAGTCAGAGCCGATGTAGCCGAGGTGGACCGAGCCGTCGTTGTTCAAAATCGGCGAATACAAGCCGTTTTCGTGCAGCGCGTGATCGGTGTACCACTTCAAAAACTCGCGTGCGATGCCGGGGATGCCCATGCGCGTCAGGATGATCGACGTCGCCGAGCCATCGCGGATATACGCGCGACTGTAGTTGCGCGGGCCGGCTTGGATCGCGTTGCCGGTCTTGTTGATCATCATGTACGCGATTTGGGCGCGCAGCATGTCTGTGAGCGAGCGATCGGGGAGCTCGATGCGCACGTGGCTGAGGCGTTCGTTCCATTGCTCTGCGAGCTGCGCGGCGAGCAGATCGTAGGCTTCGCCGGGGCTCTCCGCGAGGCCGAGCAGCGCTTCGATCTGGAGGGTTGGCGCCTCCGGGACTTTGCCCGCGGGCACGTCGATCTGCTTGTTGCCGAGCGGGAATGCCAGTACTACGTCGCGCGACTCGCCGGGCGCGAGCTTTACTTGGTATGCCAAATAAGCCGCCGCCAAACCGTCGTAGTCGTGGGCTTTGAGCGCGGTGGGCGCTGCACCCCAGACGAGCGTCGAGGTGATCTCCTCTTCGCCGTGCGTGCCGAAGCGCGACGCGCCACGGCCGTGCACCGGACTGAGCGAGTGCATGAGCACGCGACCGTTGACGCGCACGCTGGTCTTGGCCGGTGTTCCTTCCAGCAAGACATCGTGAATCTGCGAGATGCCACCCGATTGCCACGCCGGGTTGATCTGCACGGGTCGCAACACCAACAGCAGCTCGCCGTTGATCTTCTTCTGACTCTTGTTCGTGACGCGATGGCGCAGCAGCGTGACCGGCTGATTGCCCTGCTCGACGGCCATGGTCTCGCTGCGCACGATCAAGTTGGCTTCGGGCGTCCATTCGACGGCGGGCATGGGCATCCAGCCGTCGCGCAGCGAGTGCTCTTGGCTCGTGCCGTGCGCTGCGTACACCTTCTGATCCTCGCCGCGCCAGAGCGGCTGCACCATCGGTGCGCCCTTCCAAGCTTCGAGATTGCCGAACTCGTCGAAGATCGACTTCTGGAGACCCGCGGGGATGCCCACCGTCGTCCAGTACACTTGCTGGTTGCGAACGTTGAGCGGGAAGAGCGTGCGATGCACGCGCGCTGCGACCGACTCGTAGCGGCGCAGCGGCGTCATCTTGCGATCGGGTGGCAGGAGGCGCAGACGCCGGATCGCCGGGCGTTTGCCCGGAACTGCGCCAACCTTCAGGCGCAGCTCGGTCGCGATCACCGGCGTGCGTGCAGCCAACAGCGACGTGTCGCCTTCCGGGGCTTTGTCGTCTGCGAGCTTCTGCCAGCGGCCTTTTTCGTCGCGACTGTCGAGCCGCGCGGAGCGCCACGTTTGCCCCCAAAACACTTCGAGGCCAGTTGTCGGCAGTGGGCGGGGCAGCTTTACGAACACAGTGGCGTTGGCTTCGAGCTGACGCGGCGGGATCGCGCTGCCACCCCACACGGTCGCTGTATCGACACCTTTCGCAAGCCCGCTGATCTCAGGAGTATCCGCCGCCGACAGCGGCTCGATCTCCAGCACGGACACGCCCCAGTCCGCGCTCAGCGGCAAGCTCGCGAGCCGCAGGTAACGCGTGGAGCTCGAGGGGAAGAACACGTATTCGACACCACCCTGACCATCGGTTGTTTCGAAGACGTCTTCCCAGTCCTGCCCGTTTGCCGAGACGACGATCCGGTAGCTCGCAGCGAAGCCGCTATCCCAGTGCAACAGCACACCGCCGACGTTTGCGACATCACCGAGATCGACTTGCAGCCAGTGGTGTGCGGCGAACGCACCGCCCCACTTCGTCGTCGCGTCGCCGTCGATCGCAAACGCGGGCGCCATCGCCGGTGTCTCTGCGCTCGAGCTGCTCGCGCGCCACTGCGTGCGAGGCGGCAATGTTGCGGCAGCTTGCGCGCGCGCAGGGCAGACACACAGTAGGGCCAGCCCCGCCGCAACCATGATCGACTGCAGCGTATTGCGTGCAGCGAGCTTGTGTACTTGCGACATCGTTGAAGCTGAATTGTAGAACGAAATACGCAATGTTTCCGGGCTCCCTCGCACTTCCGGGCAAAATCCGGGCGAAGCCACCGCGGAAACGGATGTGCGATCGACCAGCGGAGCACGCGTGCACTGTAGAGGAATGGGGCGCGTGTGCGTCGCTGACCGCCTTTGTAAAGCTCAGCTTAGCTCCGCGCACGTCGCTATGCATGCAACGCGACTACGGACCCGTGCACGCGCCGGTGCCGGCGTCCTCGTCAGAGCTTGTCTGACACGCGCATTCGCGATCGCGTGTGCTGGTCGGCGTGCGCCTCTCGACCTCGTGCGCGCCGCATACACGCCATGGCAGGCATTCGCTCGCGTTGTCCTCAGCGCTGAAAAATTCGGTCGCACAGCTGGAACAGCCGCGATCGCCGGTCGCTGTGGGCTGCACGGTCACATACTGACCTGACGTACAGATCGTGCGGGCGATACATTCGCGGTCGCTCTGAATCGTCGCTGCGATGCTCTCGTATTCGTCGGCTGTGCACGTGCGCAGGCGCTGACAGACGTGGTCTTTTGTCGCGCTGCCTCGCTCGCTGATGAACTCGTCGTCTCTGCACTTGCGAAAGTCGCTGCAGGTGCGCGTGTTGAGCGCGGTGCTGAAGCTGCCGATCGGGCAAGCTGCGCAGCGTTGATCTGAGATGCGTGAATAAGGCGCGACGACGTAGCTGCCCGGGGCGCAGCTACCGGCGGCGACGCAGGCGCTCGCGGGATCTTGGTCGTCGTCGAAGGTATTGGTCGCGCACAAGGCCATCGGGGTCGCGCCGCCGGGGCAAAAGCTTCCCGCAGGACACGGGCTGCAGCTCGCTCCAGCGGTCCCGGCCGGGCACGCTGGATGAGGAAGGTTCGCGTCGGATTCCGATGCGTCCTGCGCGGAGGCATCCGTGCTGGCATCTAGAACTGGGTTGGTGATGCTGCCCTGGCATGCAGCCCACAGCAGCAACGAGGCCAGAAGTGTCGCGCGTTCCCTGCTCGACATGTTTGTTCTGTAGTGTCGCGCGAAGCAGCTTGCGGGACCATGATTGCTCTCCTCGCAGCCGCAAGATCCGTGCAGGCAGACGCACCCGGCGCAGGACGACCGACGTGATTTGTGGGCTGCATTCACACAACCGCGTAGAAACGCGCTTGTGGGCGCGCGGACGATCGAGTGTACTGCCGCGCATGACCAGAGCGTTGGAAGACAAGGTCGCGATCATCACAGGCGGTGCGAGTGGGATCGGGCGCGCGAGCGTGCTGAGCTTCGTGGAGCAGGGCGCGCGTGTCGTGATCGCGGACGTCGATGAGGGGCGCGCGCAGGAGACGCTCGAACGTGTGGCTCAGCTTGTCGGGCCGGGGCGGGCGTGTTTTCAGGCCTGCGATGTGAGCAAGGAAGCCGATGTGCAAGCGCTGGTGCAGCGGGCGGTGCGAGAGTTCGGGCAGCTCGACTGCATGTTCAACAACGCTGGGATGCCGGGCGCGGTTGGGCCGGTGATGGACATCGAGGTCGAGGCTTGGGATCGCACGTTTGCCGTGCTGGTCCGCGGCGTGTTTTTGGGCATCAAGCACGCGGCGCGCGCGATGCAGGCGAGCGGTGGTGTGATCGTGAACACCGCGTCGATCGCGGGGTTGCACGCGGGCGCAGGACCGATCGCGTATTCGGCTTGTAAGTCAGCTGTCATCTCGATGACGCGCAGCGCTGCAGTGCAGCTCGCCCCGCAGCGCATCCGTGTGAACGCGCTGTGCCCGGGCCTGATCTTGACGCCGCTCTTGGATCGCGGGCAGGACACGGATCTCGCGAGCGTCTTGCCGGGGGCCCAGCCTTGGCCGGAGGTTGGTACTGCGGAGCACATCGCGCATGCGGCGGTATTTCTGGCGAGCGAGCAGTCGCGGTTCATGACCGGCGAGACGCTGGTGTTGGACGGCGGGCTCACGGCGCGCGGTCCGGGTGTGTTTGCGGAAGGGAACGCAGCGGGGCGCGCGATCGCGAACAGCATCTCGAAGAGCTTGCGAGCACCCGCGGCGGAAGGCGCGCCGATCGGCTTCGATCCGGGCAGCATCAGCGGGAAACGCTAGGCCTCCAATCATCAAGGTAAGCTCAGAAGTCCACGAAACGTCCGGACCGTGATCGCGAACGTGAACGTGAACGTGGACAACCCCGTGATCGTGGCCGCTGGCGTGAACGGGAAAGAAAGGATGAAGTGGCTGTCCCTTGTGTAAACGTGGTCATCGAGAAGAAGCCACAAACGCGGTCAAAGCCCGCAAAGCACAAAGGACAGCCATGGAACACATTGCCATCGATCTCGGGGGCCGGGACAGCCAGATCTGCATTCGCAACGACCGGGGCGAAATCCTGGGAGAG